>ERZ1026882.124-NODE-124-length-61118-cov-22.017801_pt1 | contig 61118 bp, 39 predicted proteins | sample MGYA00380171_ERZ1026882 | MGnify/ENA primary metagenome ERZ1026882 (study PRJEB33269, sample SAMEA4719807) | human gut metagenome | biome: human-associated habitat; feature: organic feature; material: feces | place: Cameroon | collected 2013-10 ...
AATAAAGTGCTTCGTTCGACTTGCATGTGTTAAGCACGCCGCCAGCGTTCATCCTGAGCCAGGATCAAACTCTCATGTTTGAGTTTTTTCTTTGCAGCTTTGCTGCTTAGTAAAAACCAACTTCGTTTTACTTAGCGAGGTTTTCTCGAGCTTAGTAAAAGGAAGTATCCTTGTCAAGTTAAACTTGGCTAATTCGTTCATTCAGATAAATCTGAATTTACTGTTTTAAAGGTCTTCAATTTTCATTGAAGCGTTCTGATTGATTCTCAAAATCTTTCAAGGTTTCTCACTGTTCAGTTATCAATGTTCTTTGTTTGCTCTCTTGCGACAGCTCGATTATTTTATCAAATCGCTGTTCGTTTGTCAAGCATTTTTTTATTTTTTCGAACTCTGTTTTAAGTTCTCTGTCTTGCGACAGCTTATTTATTCTATCAAAATGTTTTGCATTTGTCAAGAACTTTTTCACGACTCATTTCAATAATCATTTTCAAAATATATTCATAAAGCCATGTTTGTAAATCGTAACTCTCAGGCTCTACAACTCAATGTGTCCCGCGAGTCAGCTTTGATATAATATCATCCCGGCACACATATGTCAACGGATTTACTGCAATTAATTAAAGTAGTAAAACTATCTTAAAAAACATAAATTTTCTAAATTGTCTGTTTATTATATACAATTCTCGCAATTACTATCTGACAGCCTCTATCGCTTCCTTGATATTTGCCACACCGACAATCTCAATTCCACTGATATGCGACACTCCTGCAAGACACACTTTGGGAACAATACACTTTTTAAAGCCAAGCTTCTTTGCCTCAGCAACACGCTGCTCGGACATGGTAACTCCGCGAACCTCGCCGCTTAAGCCCACCTCTCCAAAGCATATAGTATCCTCACGCACTATAATATCCTTTTTGCTTGATGCGATTGCAAGCACTATCCCAAGGTCTATCGCCGGTTCGTTCATCCTTATACCGCCTGCTATATTCACATAAGCGTCACAGTCTGACAGCGACAGGTTGGCTCTTTTTTCAAGGACCGCCATGAGCAGGTTTACTTTATTATAATCTGTACCATTTGCTGTACGCCTTGGATTATTAAAAAAGCTGTGACAGACAAGAGCCTGTATCTCGAGAAGTATCGGTCGGCTTCCCTCTATGGAACATGTGACAATTGATCCTGATGCTCCCTCGGGCTTACCGCTAAGCATATACTCCGACGGATTTTCCACCTCAACAAGTCCCTCCGCCTTCATTTCAAATACGCCTATCTCATTGGTCGAACCAAATCTGTTCTTAACGCCTCTAAGTATCCTGTACGACTCATATCTGTCACCCTCAAAATAAAGCACAGTGTCAACCATATGCTCTAACGTCCTAGGTCCCGCAACCGCACCATCCTTTGTCACATGTCCTACTATAAAAACAGAAATACCCAGAGTCTTTGCAAGCTGCATAAGCACTCCGGTTGTCTCCCTGACCTGTGAGACACTGCCCGGTGCCGACGCTATCTCCTCATTGTACATAGTCTGGATGGAATCTATTACAACAACCTCCGGTTTTTTTCGTTGAATCACGTCCTTTGCTATATCAAGACTTGTCTCACATAAAAGCTCCAGCGAATCCGTAAAATCGCCAAGTCTGTCGGCACGCATCTTTATCTGATGCAGCGATTCCTCACCTGACACATAAAGTAATGGCACCTTTTTTTGTGAAAGTTCCCTGCATACCTGAAGCAGAAGCGTGGATTTTCCTATACCCGGATCTCCTCCCACAAGCACAAGTGACCCCCTCACAATTCCTCCACCAAGCACTCTGTCAAACTCGGCTATACCTGTCACTATACGATCCTCTTTCTCGCTTTTTACTGCCGAAAGAGGCAGAACATGTGCCGCCTTTGATTCTTTTTTTACTTTTCCCGACGAGCTTATCGACTTTTTATCTACGGTTTCCTCTACAAATGTATTCCATTCCTTACAGGCCGGGCACTGTCCCATCCATTTTGCCGATTCATAACCACATTCCTGGCAGAAAAATACAGAGGTCTTTCCTTTTGCCATATTGTTCTCCTTTATAAAATACAAAAAGCCCGGCTTTCACCGGGCTAAAAATATGCTCTATTTTCTTGATACTTTGATATCGACTGAATCAACACCCTCAAGCTCTACGCTTAAGCTGAGCTTTCCGCCGAGATTTGTCTTCATAGTACCTGCAACAGCTCCAGCTATATCAATTTCGTACTCTGTCTCCTCTTCAAGGCCAAGAGTAATCTGAGCATCCTCAGGTCCCTCCACAGTAAATGTCACTGTATCAGCAGTCTCCTCGAAATCCATAACCGCTGTTCCCGGAACAGACTCGTATACAAAGAGTCCGTTTCTTTCGAGCTTTGTAATCTCCTTAAAAGTCTTTACCTTGTAGATATCTCCATCCTTCTCAAAATTGTCAAGCTTTGCCTTTGCAGCCAATGTATAATCTCCGAAGCTGAGCTTTCCGTTTTCCTCAGTACGGATTAATTCACTTATTACAGCCATTTTTATCCTCCCGTAGCTATATTGATATATTAATTATAAATCCAATTCTACTCAACAGTCAATGAAATTTGTTTGTTTTTCGTAGAAATTATTACCTTATCGCCGCGCTTAATTTTGCCGGTAATAATATCCTCTGACATACGGTCTTCAATCTCCTCCTGAAGCTTTCGTTTAAGAGGTCTTGCGCCATATTTTCTGTCATAGGCTTTGTCCACGATAAAGGATTTTGCACTGTCGCGCACTGTGAGCTCTATATCAAGCTGTTCTTTACAGCGTTTCTTAAGATCCTTTACAAGAAGTGTCACTATATGCTTCATGTCATCCTTGTTGAGAGCTCTAAATACAATAGTCTCGTCGATTCGGTTCAAAAACTCAGGTTTAAATATACGGCGGACCTCCTCCATGACACTGTTCTTCATACGCTCGTGATCCTGCTTTTCATCCTCACCAGCGCCAAAGCCAAGGCGCTTTGGTTCTATAATAGAAGAAGCTCCTGCATTTGATGTCATGATGATTATTGTATTCTTGAAATCAACCGTGCGCCCCTGTGAATCAGTGATTCTACCATCATCAAGCACCTGTAAAAGTATATTGAACACATCAGGATGTGCTTTTTCTATCTCATCAAACAGTATAACAGAAAAAGGATTGCGTCTGACCTTCTCTGAGAGCTGTCCACCCTCCTCATGGCCCACATATCCCGGTGGTGAACCAATCATCTTTGAAACACTATGCTTTTCCATGTACTCTGACATGTCAACACGTATCATGGCATCTTCTTTGCCAAAGACAGCCTCAGCAAGCGCCTTTGACACCTCCGTCTTACCTACTCCTGTCGGTCCCAAAAACAGGAATGAACCAATCGGCTTCTTAGGATCCTTTAAACCAACACGGCCTCGTCTGACTGCCTTTGCGACAGCAGAAACAGCCTCCTGTTGTCCTATTACACGCTTGTGAAGTATCTGTTCAAGCTTTGCAAGTCGTCCTGCTTCTGACTCTGTAAGCTTATTTACAGGTATTTTGGTCCATCCCGATACTACATCCGCTATCTCATTTTCACCGACTACAGGCTGATTTTTGGCTCCTGTGCGGTGATTCTTTCTGATAAGCTTCTGCTGTTTATTTTCAAGCACTTCCTTTTCTGACATAAGCGCGCCGGCAGCTGCGATATCTCCTTGCGACAAAGCATTTTCCAACCGGTTCTGCTTATCTGTTATCTCTTTTTTCAGAGCAAGCAGCTCGTCAGATGATGTCAGATTCTTAAGCCTTATCCTGGCTGCCGCTTCATCCATCAGGTCTATCGCCTTATCAGGTAAAAATCTGTCATTTATATATCGTGCAGAAAGGTTTACTGCTGCTTTCACACCCTCATCTGTTATGATGACACCATGATGCTTTTCATAGAGTCCCTTTAACCCTGTGAGTATCTCTATTGTCTCATCCACACCAGGCTCCTCAACCATCACCGGCTGGAAACGGCGCTCAAGCGCAGCATCCTTTTCCACGTATTTGCGGTACTCTTCTATGGTAGTGGCGCCGATTACCTGTACCTCGCCTCTGGCAAGCGCAGGCTTTAATATGTTAGATGCATCTAACGAGCCTTCTGCTCCTCCTGCACCTATTATAGTGTGAAGCTCATCAATGAAAAGCAGTACATTTTTGGCATTTGAAACCTCGCTTATCACCTTCTTGATACGCTCCTCAAACTCACCACGATACTTTGATTTGGCTACAAGCCCGGACATATCAAGGGAAACCAGTCTCTTTCCCAAAAGAATATCCGGAACATTGCCACTGACTATATCCTGCGCAAGTCCTTCTACTATAGCGGTCTTGCCCACTCCCGGCTCTCCAATCAGACATGGATTGTTTTTGCCACGGCGGCAAAGTATCTGGATAACACGCTCCATCTCCTTTTTTCTGCCTATAACAGGGTCAAGAAGCCCTGCCTCTGCCATATCTGTCAAATCTCTGGAATACTGATCTAATACAGGAGTCGCAGAATTGTATGATGTATTGTAGCTTTTCATCAGATCCCTGTATGCAGACGGATCCTCACCCATCGCACCAAGAATATCTATAAACATCTTCTGACTGTTAACACCCATGGTGTTTAAAAGTCTTGCAGCTGCACAGTCTCCCTGCAGTACTATAGCCATCAGCAAGTGTTCTGTACCTATCTCATTGCACTCAAATCTATCGGCTTCCTCCGATGCACGCTCCAATACTCTCTGTGTCCTTGGTGAATAGCCATCCCTGTCCATCACTTCGATGTTATCACCCGGTGAAATCAGGTCTTCAATCATCGAAATAAGCTTATCATATTCCACATTGCAGGCTGTTAGAACCTCAGCTGCCACACCGGTGCCCTCTTTTATAAGGCCAGCCAGTATGTGCTCTGTTCCAACATAGCTGTAATTCATTTTCTTTGATATACGTACAGCCAAATCTATTGCTTTTTTAGCCTTACTTGTATATGGTTTCAAGTCATATCCTCCAGTCATATTCACTAATTTAAGTCGATGAACTGCAAATCATCATCCTCGCTGTCATCTTCATTGTCATCCATTGCACTGCTGTCTATAGTCTCAGACGGCTTATTTCCCTCATTGACAAAGCCATCAAGTGCCCTTTGAACCTGATTCTTTAAAGCATCCTCATCAGCATCGTTTTCTGTGTCAGAAACGTTTTCCTGCCTTGAATCGTCTTTTAAATCAAACTCAGAGTTTTCATTCTCAACAGCTTTCTTAGAATCAGGTGTAATTTCTACGGTTCTTCCGACATAAGATGCATTTGATATATTTTCATCCGTAACCATCTTTTGCTCATCTGCAGCACCTTCCGCTGTTTCTTCTGCTGCTTCTCCTGCCGGCTCTTCTACAGCTTCATCTGCTGTTTCTTCTGCAGCTTCTTCTGCCACTTCATCTAACGGCTCTTCTGTAACCTCTTCTTCCAGCTCATCTGCTATCTCGTCCGCAGTTTCATCAGTTGTTTCTTCCAAAGCTTCATTTGATACATCTTCTGCTGCATCATCTACATCATCATCGTCATCATGATAGTCCATTGCCTTATATTTTCTGTTTTTCACAGCTGATACAATAAGCAACAGTAACAGAATAATGATAACAAGAACCAGTATTGCAGCTAAAACAAGATATTTATTGGCAATTCCCGGGACAAGCTCGCTCTTTGTTGTATCGTTTTCCTCCTGTGCCACTGTAGGTGTACTGAGCTCGGTTCTCATATATGTGCCATCTACGCTATCATATGTGTACCAGCCGCTCTCACCATTGTCATTTATGGCATATACGAGGTAAAAATCCTTTGTCTTATCATCGGTTTTTTCGGCTTTGGTCTGGTAGGCTGTTGCCACACCCTTCCCCTCTATGGAGAGTGATATCTCATTATATCCCTCAGGCACATCATCCACCTTAGGCAGTAAAACCACTATAAAATGCGACTCTGAATTGATACGGACAAACTCATATGCTGCATTCTGTGCTGCATCATATACAAAAAGCCCATTGCCGCTTTCCGACTGTAAATACACAAGCGTGATATCACCAAAGGTGCCATGAAGGGTATTATATTCAAGTCCGTCAATCACTGTCTTTGAGTGTTCAAAGCCTTCAGGGACAACATCCTCCGGAATGTCATTGACCATAGTCCACTCTGTGCCATTTATATCAAACTTCTTCCAGTTATCCTGCTTATCTGCATTCTCCGGATCATCCTCGGCTCTTCTGGTAACAACTATATTGTATGTGCTTGTGCTGCCGTCCTCTGCTGTCACAACAACGCTGACCGTATTCTCTCCAACCTCAAGTGAATCATTGCCTGTGACGGATGTCACACTCGCCTTGGAATCAGCCGGATTTGCTGTAACCGCAAGGCTTGAACAGCTGTAATCTACTGTAGCTGTGTAATCCTTTGTCGCAGCAGAAAACTCAGGTGAAAGTGTACCTGCTGAGATAACAAGTGAGCCTAGAGATGCGTTTGAGGATTTCTTTTCCTCTTTGTTTTCATTATCTTTATTTGCATTGCTGTCATTGCCGGTATTGCTGCCGGAATTGTCCTTGTTATCCTTGTTGCTGTTTGAATCGTTGTTTGATGAAGCACTTGTTACCGTCACTGTTGCAGAACCAACTCCAATACTCGGGGTGCCACCATCCACATCTGTAGTATCATCCAATGGTTCTTGTATCGAAAAAGTACATGAACCTACAGATGTTGCCTTATACGAAAAGCTCTGAACATCACCTACACCAGCTCCAATTGTAAAATACTCATCACTGCTTCCGCCAAGCACTCCTGAACTTTTTTTTAAAACTCCCTGAGCTCCATATCCGCTTGTAATCGACAACGTAACTGTTACAGTATCACCAACTTTAACATTCGACTTATTTACTGAAACACTAATATTGGCTGCCGCCAGTACCGGTACTCTACTAAATAACGTCGTCGTTAAAATCAACATCATTGTTAAAATAATACTACGAATTCTTCTCATCTCTATTAATTACTCCTATTGTGTTAATTTTGATTTACCTAAAATCGAATTATTTATTAGCATAATATCCTTTATAGTTACTTTTCCATCTTTATTTACATCTGCTGCCTCCAAATATTCTCCATTCAATGATATTTTTTTAAGAATATTTCTATTTGTAAGCATTATATCTTTAATGGTCACTTTTCCGTCACCATTTACATCACCAAATATAACAATATCAACTGTTTTTACCAAGTTTCCATTTGGATCATATACAGCTATTTTATTTCCAGTACCAACAATTCCATTATTTTCTACACCCGAACTGTTTAAAATTTTAATCGAACCTGCAGAAACAGAAATATTCTTCTTAATTACATCTGAACTAACATTAGGTTCTATGCCAGTAACATATGTATCTATTTTATACTTAGACGATGAGATACTAACAGATGAATTAATTGTATTGTTATTATTGTTTGTATTATTTGCTGCTGATGCCTGTCTATTTATATTAATAGTATAAGTTCTTGTGTCACCACTTTGTGACTTACAGTTAACCTTGATTACATTATTCCCAACAGTAAGCGAATAACTTCCTGTGCCTGTTATTCCACTATTAGCTGATACAGGATTAGCGGAAATAACAACAGAACTTATTGAGTTAGAAACAACTGCTGAATAACTTGTTGTAGCTCCATTAAATGATGGAGTTAACGTAACTCCGCTAATGGAAAGCGACTGTAAATAATTATTCGTATCGCCTGCTTTATTAAATCCAACTGCCGATGAAGGCATGTTATCGTATACTGGTATTCTAAATGTAAAAGCTTGATTTTTATCAGAGTATCCCTTAGCAACACTTTGTCCCTCCGTAAGCGCTGCCGTAACATTTGTCATATATTGATGTGAATAATATGGACAATTGTTTACAACATTAAATTTTTCAAAATATAAAGTGTTTTGACCTTTATTTATATAATTCTTACCAAGCTTTTCAGCTCCTCCCTGAATTGCCTTTACTCTAGTATTCCATCCCTGTTGTTTAGCAAAATACAAACCATTTTTGTATATATCTTCCTTTGTTTTTCCATAAGCATTAAAATTGAAGAAATTATAATACCCTTCATATCCGGAATATGTTCCTGAAATAAGCGGACTAGTCCCCTTTGTTCCTTGTTCTTGCTTAACTCGTGATGCTAAATGATATGCACTTACACCTGTATTTTTAGCTACATCTAAAAAAGTGTTCGCATAATTAATAGATTCAGTGGAATATTTTTTTGTTCCTTCCATAAATGTTCCTTTTAGAATCGCATTTACTCCTGATAAATTATCATTAGCTGAATATGCCAAGCTTTGGAATTGAAATATATTCGTTTCATCAAGGAAATTTCTCGGATCCATAATATATGCTATATATGCACTATTAGCTGATACCCAGCCTTTTTCATACTCCGTCCACGTGTTTGAAGCCCAATCATATGCTCCAACTGCAGTAGACTTTTTGGAATCATCTGCTGTCTTAGAGACAACATTTAATCCATTTCTACTTTCTTTTTCAATCACCGTATTCCAGTCCAGCCCCGTATTTACAGCTTCAAATGTCCAGCTTGGATACTTATTGTGAAGAGCTGTAAGGTTTGGAATATAGCTGTCAGGAAAGCCTGCATTCTTCATAGCCGTGACAAAATCAGTATTGTCTCCGCTATTATTGTATGTCACCTTTATGTATGTACTGATAGTCCAGCCAGTAAATGCCTTGCCGTTTAAAGTACCCTTAACATTGTACCAGACCACACCGTTTACCCTGGTCTCTCCTATTATGTCAACCTGATGGTTCCAGTTGAGTGAGACAACCTTGGTAGTGCCTGATGTGCCTGCTGCATTGCGGACATACACATTGCCACCTGTAATCGTACCTGTAGCATATACTCCCGATGCGGTTGCAAGGGCAAGCTGCTCCTCATTATTCTGCTGTATGGCATCCGCATTGCCGGTGTCTGCCGAAGCATCCCCTGTCTGCGCATTGTCTGATGCAGCTGTGCCGGTACCTGCTGATACAAAATCAGACCTGATATAGCTGACACACTCCTCGTTATTTGCTGCCAGATTGTACTTTGCCTTGTACCACACCTTGCCGTCTGCACCTGTGGTCTGCTCAAGAATAGTAATATCCTTGCCATTTGAAAGCTTGTGCTCCAGCTCATACTCTGTGCCCGGTCCGCTTCTCGCCGCTACCCAGTATCTCTCATCACACACAACCTTAGCCGCCTGATTTGCATAAACTGCTATGCTGCTGTATGGTGCCAGGTCACACGCGGCTAATGACAATGTAACGACAGAGGCTGCCAGAAATTTATTTATCTTTATCATCAAATCCCATCTTTCTTATGTGCATTGTTTACATTAATCCATTATCCATTTAATTATAATAGAATATGACCTTTGTATCAATGTATTCGGCAGAAATTTATTATTTTTTTATTAATAATATAAAAAACTCCCTTCAACGTGCAGCTCATGCTTACGTTTCAGGGAGTTGTCTGATTCATATTCTGCTTATTCTTACTGTCTCCTGTAGCTTTTCTAGCTGAACAGGGATTTTATCTTATCCCATAAATCCATGAAAAAGTTACCAATCTTTTCCCAGAAGCCCGGGTCATTTATCTTATCGCCAAGCTTTGATGCCCAGTCCTGTGCCTGGTTGATGACTGAATCCCAGTCGATATTGGCATCCTTTAGCTTCATAAGAAGCGATGTCAGCTTTGCAATATCATCATCAGAAAGCTTCAGGTCGTAATCCTTTGCAGCCTCCTTTATCGCATCCTTTATCTGGCTCTCATCCTTGAGCCTTCCATCGGCAAGCTGCTTCTTTAGGTCTGCAATCATTGCCTCGATATCCTGCGAATCGCCGTCAATGCTCTTGTTGAGCTCTCCTGTTGTGACAAGCTCATCCATCGCTGCGTCTGTCACCTTGTCGTCAAGCTTCTTGCCTGTCATCTCCTCGTATGCCTTTAGTGTGCCTACAAGTGCTGCCGTTCCGGAAATAGGGAACGGTCCTGCGACTATGATTTTAGCATCAGCTATGCCTGCTGTGGCAAGCGCATTCTTGTACATTCCTACCGTACAGTAATTGATATTGTGTGTGGAAACACTAAGACCCGCACCCTTTTTATCCTCCGTAATGAGTACTGAAGAAAGTGACCTTGTGCCAATCTCGCTCTTGCTGATGTATGAATCGAGGTACTTGTGCTCCTCATCATTATTTACATAGACCACATCGTATTTGTCCAGATCAGTGAGCTCGATTCCCATAAATCCAAGCACTGTCGCTCTCTGCTCCGGTGTGAGGTCTGCTCCAAGACTTAAGTATGGCTTATCATTTTTGCTGATGGTCACCTTGTCGTTTGCCTCACTGCCAGCTGTCGTTGTGCTGTCTGCAGTACTGTCTGTGTTACTCTTATCAGCTGCGTCACTGCTGTCACTGCCTGATACATCAACGCTTGAAACTGTATCAGTCTGCGTAGCTGTCTCTGTTGCAAATACAGCCGGATTCATCGTAAACAGTGTCACCGCAGCAAGCACGCTACATACAATACTCTTTGCTTTTTTCTTTATTAATCTAATCATTTTTCCTCCAATCTACTGCTCTATATCATACGAAATTGTAAAGTTACTTCCGTCGAAGCTGACATCTGCCATGCTTCCGCATACCACAGGCATCATCGGCGACATATGACCTATATCCAGATCCATGATGATTGGCACATTAAACTCTCTAAGCAGTGATGAAAGCGCCTGTCTGTGGTCTATGCCAAACATTTCCTCTCCGAAGTGCGCCGGTCGTCCGATAAGAAAGCCCTTTACATTTGAAAACCATCCTGCATTTTTCATCTGCCACATAGCCCTTCTCATGCCCATCACATTAAGGTCACAAGCCTCAAGGAACCATATGATACCATCATCACTGTAGCGCTCATTAAATTCCCTTACATGGTCAAACGATGTACCAAGCAGATTGATAAGACAATCCATGCAGCCACCAAGCAGCCTGCCTCTCATGGTAAGTCTGCTTTCCTTTGCCACCGCAGGAATAGAGCTGATACACGACTTTTCAGTCAGGTTGTAGCCCACAAACGGAGCATTCTCATCCTTTATCGATTCCTTCTCCCACATAGGGTAATTGGTAAATGAAAGCTTCCTGCCACGAAGCAGATTAAATGCATCGGTAAGTGACTCATGCCACACCTCCATGCCAAAGCTGCCCGCACACGGCCCGTAAATACCTGCTGTATCTGCAATAGTAGCCTCCAAAAATGTGAAATTCGTGTTGTCGGAATAGCCCATGTACCATTTCGGCTTTGACTGCTTCACGCGCTCAAAATCAATATAAGGCACTACCTCGCACATCAGCTCGCCACCACCACAGGATATAAGCACATCACTATCAGCAGAAGCATAGCTCTCGTTCAGTTCTTCTGCGCACTTCTTAGGTGTATTGCTGATACCTATGCCACTGTCGCACCTGCAGTTAGGTCCCTCTATCGTCTTATAACCCATGCTGTGAAACCTTTTAATGGCATTGTCAAAGGCACTCCTGTACGGCTCTGTTGTACAGCCCATCGAAGGCGCCACAAAGCCTATTGTTCCTCCATCCTTTAGAAATTCAGGGTATCTCATGTTTCTATCATCCTATCACTGTTATTTACATATCTAAGCTTCTGTCTGAAGTAAAATATGTAGGATTTTATCATTTCTGTCAAGGTCATTTTACTGTCATAATTAAATGTAGTCGTGTACTGCACATGCTGTCTGTTGCACCAGTTGTATATATCATGCAGACTTATCGAATCAACATGCTTCATATTGTTCATAAACACCTTAACCTTTGAAAGCTCATCCTCACTGTCAATGTATAGATGAAAGATAGTATTCGGACATTCAATTATTATCTGCTGTTCTTCTATATTTTTCATCACTGTATCCTCTATTGAATAATGTATCCTGTGTGATTAAAAACATTATCATCTGTCACACCGGGATGTGAGTAATAACAAAATATCGTAACTGTTCAGTACCTTCACAGTTAAAAAATATCACATAACCATAGTACTACACCGGCGTCACAAAATCCAGTCATTTTTGCCTGCCAATTCTTACTATTTTATTAAGAAAAACGGTAGATATCATACTCCCTCACAGTCAAATGCCGGGATGAAGCTGTCCTTTGCCACGTCACCCTCCTGTATAAATGCATTCGTGATTCCTATTTTAAGGGCATAGTCAACAAGCCTTTCATACTCTCTCCTTGTCACTGTGCGGTTTATCTCTGGATAATCCTTTAGTGCAATCGGCGTAAACTGGCTCATCATGCTTATATATACATGATCATGATATGTATCATACAGGTACTTAAGTACAGCCTTTGCATCATTCACATGTCCCGGCAGTAGAAGCTGTCGCACAATAACTCCCTTTTGTATGAGTCCTGTCGCATCGTCAATCACGACATCCGGCTGCTGCCTGACCATCTCTGAAAGCGCCTGCTTTGCGACAGACGGATAATCCTTCGCCCTTGAATACATTGCCGAAAGCGTACTGTCCATATATTTAAAATCCGGAAGATACACATCCACTATGCCCTCAAGCAGCTTTAGCTCTGTCACATTTTCATATCCGCTCGTATTGTATATAATAGGAAGCTTCATACCGCGGCTTTTTGCATCGTTTACCGCCCACACTATATCAGGGATATACTGCCCCGGTGTGACCAGATTGATATTATTTGCGCCTTTGTCAGCAAGTTCCATAAAGATATCACTCAGCCTCTCTTTACTGATTACCTTTCCCACTTTTCCGTCAGAGATCTCCCTGTTCTGGCAGAACACGCAGTGCAGGCTGCAGCCTGAGAAAAAAACTGCCCCGCTTCCTCTTTTTCCTGATATGCACGGCTCCTCCCAGTAATGAAGCGCTGCTCGCGCCACCTTTATTTCAGATGAAACGCCACATACGCCTGTTTGTCCGGTGCTTCTGTTTATGCCACATTTTCTGGGACACAATAAGCAATTCTCGTATTTATTCATATTTTTCATTTTAACCCTTGCTAAAAATAATGTTTGATACTACAATCTATATGATTAAAGGGTCAAAAGGTATCATCGATGCATGCTTGCATGCAATTCGATGTACACCTTAGTTACCCGCACTACACCGAGAAAGTAGCAATTTGCTGCGGGGACGGTTAAATTACTCACTATATTCGTTTACAGAATCAAATCACTTGCTGATTTGATTCGTATGAAGCTGTGAATATGCCGACGAATATGCCTATCGCTACAGGCGATTTTAAATAGGCATATTCGGTTGCAGTTCGCATATGCGAACTGTAGCATTAGCGGATTTCGAGGTGTAGTCAGATTACGGGAATGCGTAGCATGTAGTAATCTGATTAATCATCATTTTAAATTATATCATAACTATTCTTACAGAAGAGAATAGTTAAAATACACAATAAGGAGATTACAATGAATCAGTCAAACTGTATCGTCGCCCAGTCAGGCGGCCCAACTGTTGCAATCAACGCAAGCCTTGCAGGAGTCATCGCAGGAGTAAAAAGCTCTGAGAAATACGATATCTGCTATGGCGCCGTAAACGGAATACTCGGCATATTAAATGAGAATTATCTCAATCTGTCAGATACTTTTGCAGATGATGCTAATCTTGAAAAACTTAAGACCACACCTGCCATGTATCTTGGCTCATGCCGCCACAAGCTCCCTGATTACAAGGATGATGATTCACCATATGTATACATCTTCCACCAGTTCGATAAGCTTTCTATAAAAGCTTTCTTTTACATCGGTGGAAATGATTCGATGGATACCGTATTAAAGTTATCCGATTATGCAAAAAAAATCAACAGTGATGTGAAAATTATAGGAATTCCAAAGACCATCGACAATGATCTGTGCATGACAGACCACACTCCGGGCTTTGGCTCTGCCGCCAAATACATCGCATCGAGCATGCTTGAGATAGCCCATGATACCTTTATCTATGCTGTTAAGAGTGTGACAATCGTTGAAATCATGGGACGTGACGCAGGATGGCTCACTGCCGCTTCCGCTCTCGCACGTAATGAGTACAATACAGCGCCTCAGTTCATATATCTGCCTGAGGTGGATTTCGACAAGGACAAATTTGTTGCCGATATAAAAGAAGCCCTTGCGCACACTAACAATGTAATAGTTGCCGTATCCGAAGGAATACATGACGCAGACGGCTCATACATTACATCATCAAAGGCCGCATGTGACCAGTTCGGACACCAGCAGCTAAGCGGTGCCGGAAAGGCTCTTGAGTTCATCGTAAAGGAAAACATCGGTGTCAAGGTGCGCTCTGTAGAGGTAAATGTGCTCCAGCGCTGTGCCTCACATCTTGCATCATTAACCGATATCGAGGAATCTTTTGCTCAGGGTAAAAAGGGTGTCACTATTGCAGCAGAGGGTGTGACCGCATCAATGGTATGCTTAAAGCGCATCTCAAATAATCCTTATCAGGTGGAATACACATATTCTGCTATCAAGGATATCGCAAACGAGGCCAAGTCTGTGCCAAGAGAGTGGATCAATGATGCGGGCAATGATGTGAAGCCTGAGCTTATCGAATACTTAAAACCACTTATTCAGGGAGAAACCGCTGTAGCCTACAAGAATGGTCTGCCTGACTATATGGATGTGTCACATCTTCACAAATGTAACTGATTTTAGCTGCCGCCTACACCCCGGTGTGGGCAGCAACAGCATATCTCCAAGGAGGTCGATTTACATGAAGAAAAAAGTGCTTATAACCTGCGCCGTTGTGCTTGGTGTGCTTTTGGCCGTTTATCTTGGCTTTGCTTTTTATTTTAGCAGCCACTATCTGTTCAACACAAAGATTAACTCTGTAAAATACGCAGGGAAAACTGCAAAAGAGGCATTAGAAAAAAATACAGCCCTAAGCCGCGACTATCTGCTCACAATCACTGATAGAAAAGGCAACAGCTTTTCACTTAAGGGACCTGATTTTTCCTATGAATATGTCTCAAACGGTGACGAAGAGCAAATCCTAAAAAGCCAGAATGCTTTTACATGGCCTGTCAGTCTCTTCAAAGCTCAAAACTATACTCTAAAGGGTTCGTCCAAATATGACGATGCCGCTTTGGCGGAAAAGCTCAAGGCTCTTGATATTTTCAGTGATGACTACATTGAAAATCCGGAGGATGCCCATATAGAGATAAAAGACGGCGAATACGATGTGATTGAAGAGAAAAAAGGCTGCAAGCCGATATATGACAACATCCTTGCCGAGGTAAAGGACGCCCTGGACAACGAGCTTCCAAAGCTTGCCTTAAGTGATGACTGTTATGAAGCTCCAAAAATCACAAAAAACAGTGATACAATCAAAAATGAAAAAGAAGCCCTCGACAAATACACTGCTTCAACCGTCACCTACAAAATTGAAGGTGCCGACGAGAAGCTTGACTCAGCCAAAATCCTTGATATGCTAAGCATCTCAGATGACGGCAGCGTGAGCATAGATGATGCCAAGGTCACTAAATATGTCCAGCAGCTTGCTTCCAAGTACAATACCTTCGGCCGCAAGCGCTCATTCAAGACATCGTCCGGTGACACTATTGAAATAGGTGGTGGAGACTACGGATGGGTAGTCAGCAAGAAAAATGAGAAAGCCCAGCTCCTTTCAGATTTAGAGGGAGGCAAGCCAGTGGAAAGAGAGCCTGTTTACGAGCAGACTGCTCTTCACCGCGGTGCTGACGACATAGGTAATACATACATAGAGATTGACTACACAAAGCAGCACATGTGGTATTACAAGGATGGTGCTCTCCAGATGGAGTCTGATTTCGTATCAGGTAATCTCGCCCGTCAGAATGGCTCTGTAGACGGTGTATATAAGATTGTTTACAAGCAGAGAAATGCTACTCTTGTCGGCGAGGGATACTCTTCTCCTGTCAGCTATTTCATGCCGTTTGCCTACAATATAGGTATCCATGATGCCAGCTGGCGTGATACCTTCGGAGGAACAATTTACAAAACCTCCGGCTCACACGGCTGTATCAATGTGCCGCCTGCTTTTGCAGAGCAGCTGTTCAACGCTGTGGATAAGGGCACTCCTGTTGTTGCCTACTACAGAGAGGCTGTCACTCTGACAAACAATGCTGCAAAGATGTCCAATGCATACTCGTATGTAGCTCCTGATGCTGCGCAATAGATGTGGATTGCTTGGTATTTTTCAATAATACGGGAAGACGACCGGCGCACGGGGAATTGACCCCCGGCAGAGGTGCTCCCGACGAGCTAACGCTACGCAGCTAAGGTACTGTACGAATTATGCTTTTTAGATTTTCTGTGCTTGACGAAACCGTCGAAACGCGCCGTCCATGGCGCGGTTTCTCCTTGCCCCGGCGTCCATGCCGGGGCATTTCTGCGTTTCATGGGCATAATTCTACAGTATCTAAGCCGCTGCGCTAGTCGCTCTTTCGGGAGCACCTCTGCCGGGGGCCAATTCCCCGTGCGCCGGTCGCCTTCCATCAAAATACTAAGTATATTACAAATAAATTTCCAATTATACTTTCCCTTATATAGCCCTATGCTATGCAAACTGGCTATTATAGAGGTTCGCATAAAATCCGTCCGCTGCAAGCAGGCTCTCATGATTGCCCTGCTCTATAATCTTTCCGTCTTTCATAACAAGGATAATATCCGCTTCCCTGATGGTAGACAGACGATGAGCCACTATAAAGCTTGTCCTGCCCTTCATCATGGTAAGGAACGCTTTTTGAATCTTAATCTCTGTACGTGTATCAATCGATGATGTAGCCTCATCCAATATCAGCATAGGCGGTAAGCAGAGCATGACTCTTGTGATGCATAATAGCTGCTTCTGTCCCTGTGACAGGCTGCCGCCGTCCTCACCGATTTCAGTGTCATAGCCCTTCGGCAGACGTCTGATAAAGCTGTGGGCATGGGATGCCTTTGCTGCTGCAATGATTTCCTCATCTGTGGCATCAGGCTTTCCCATTATGATATTGTCACGGATTGTGCCCTTCTTGAGCCATGTCTCCTGAAGCACCATACCATAGTTGTCACGAAGACTCTCGCGCGTGATTTTTCTGATATCATGTCCGCTCACCTTAATTGTTCCACTGTTTACATCATAAAATCTCATAAGCAGATTGATAATAGTCGTCTTTCCACAGCCTGTCGGACCTACGATAGCCACGCGCTGTCCAGGCTTTACATGGAGATTGAAATCCTCGATAAGCTTTTTATCCGGCACATATGAGAAATAAACATCCTCTATGTCCACACGTCCGTCAGCCTCTTCAAGTATTACCGCATCCGAAGCATCCGGTATCTCCTTTTTCTCCTCAATCAGCTCGAAGATACGAGCAGCACAGGCAAGTGCGTTCTGAAGCTCTGTGATGACACCCGATATCTCGTTGAACGGCTTGGTGTACTGGTTTGCGTATGATAAGAAGCATGAAAGCTGTCCTACTGTTATTCCGCCGGTGAGTGCACTCATGGCACCAAAAATTCCGACTCCGGCATACACAAGACTGTTGACAAAACGTGTACACGGATTTGTAAGACTTGAGAAAAATGTTGCCCTCAGTGAGCATTTCTGTAATCTGTCATTTATCTCGTCAAACTGTTCAAGCGCTTCATCCTCATGGTTGAAGGCCTGTACGACCTTTTCATTTCCTACTATCTCATCGATGAGTGATGTCTGCTCTCCCCTTGTTCTTGTCTGTAGCTGGAACATGGAATAAGTCTTTTTAGTGATAAAGCTTGCCACAAAAAGTGACAAAGGTGTGATGAGCACTACAATGCATGATATCTTCACATCTATTGTGAGCATGAAAATAAGCGTACCTGCTATTGTTGCAATTCCTGTAAAGAGCTGTGTGAAGCCCATCAAAAGTCCCTCTGAAAATGTATCTACATCGGCGATGATACGGCTGACCATATCACCGTGTGAGTGACTGTCAATATAGGAAAGTGGCATTTTTTCAATGTTTAAAAATGCATCACGTCTTATATCCCTCACTATGTTGTAGGTCATCCTGTTGTTGCAGATATTAGTAAGCCACTGGGCTGCTGCCGCTATGACGACTATTATTGCTGCTCTCGTGAGGATGGCTGTCATAGCCGTAAAATCAACCTTTCCTTTTCCTACAATCAAATCAATTGCGCGTCCTGTGAGAATTGGAAAATAGAGCGTAAGCGCCACTGTAACAACAGACAGGGCAAGTGAAATTACAAGCAAAGGAATATATCTCTTCATGTAGCTTAATACCTTGCGGATTGTGCCTGCTTTATTCATCTTCGCATTATCCATAGCCATACTCTACACCTCCTTTTGTCTGGTCATATCCGACTCTTTTTTAAACTGTGAATCATATATCTCTTTGTAGGTCTCGCATGTCTCAAGCAGCTTTTCATGAGGTCCGAAGCCAACCATCTGTCCGTCGTCGAGTACTATGATATTGTCCGCAAACTGGATAGATGAGGTACGCTGTGACACGATAAATATTGTCTTGTCACCATGCATGCCCTTTAATGCCGCGCGAAGACTCGCATCTGTAGCAAAATCAAGTGCCGATGCACTGTCGTCAAGTATCAGTATGTCAGGATCCTTTACAACTGCTCTGGCAATTGTAAGACGCTGCTTCTGACCACCTGATAAGTTCTTGCCGCCCTGCTCTATCATGTAGTCAAGGCCTCCCTCTTTACCCTTTACAACCTCTGTCGCCTGTGCTATATCGATCGCCTTCCACATTTCCTCCTCTGTGGCATCATTTTTGCCCCAGCGCAGGTTGTCGGCTATCGTTCCTGCAAAAAGCACTGCCTTTTGCATTACAACACCGATTTTGTCTCGAAGCTGCACTGCATCGTAGTCATTTATATCATTTCCCTGAATCCTTATAGTACCCTTTGTGGCATCATAAAACCTCGGGATAAGGTTTACAAGGCTTGATTTTCCTGAACCTGTACCACCGATGATTCCGATTGTCTGCCCCTTTTGCACTGTAAAGCTTATATCTGTGAGTGTCTCATCGGCCGCTCCCTCATATGTCATGCAGACATGATCAAACTCAACCTCAGGTGCGCCATCCTTTGCACCAATGAGCTTAGGATTTTTCTCAGGAAGCTTTGATGGAATAGAAAGCACATCCGCTATACGATTACCGCACGCCACTGCCTTTGTCACCTGTACGATGAGGTTTGCAAGCTTTATCAGCTCGACAAGTATCTGTGACATGTAGTTTACAAGTGCCACAACCTCACCCTGTGTGAGGATTCCTGCGTATACCTGCTTGCCGCCTGATACGATAACTGCGATTGTTGCGATATTTATAATGATAAAGGTCAGAGGATTGGTGAGTGCTGAGATTCGTCCTACAACCTGCTGCATATTGGTTAAAAACTCGTTGTCCCTGTTGAAGCTGTCAATCTCATCATTTTGCTTATTGAAAGCTCTTATAACTCTGGTTCCCTCTAAATTCTCCCTGGTATGTGAAAGCACTGTGTCAAGAGAGCTCTGCACCTTTTTGTAAAGCGGAAGGCTTGCAGCCATAACTGAGAATACCACTATTGAAAGCAGAGGTATGGTAACTGCAAAAACCATTGCCGCTCTTACATTTACTGTAAAAGCCATCGCCATAGCTCCGAATACAATAAATGGCGAGCGAAGGAAGAGTCGAAGCACCAGATTGACTCCTGACTGCACCTGGTTTATATCGCTTGTCATCCTCGTGATAAGTGTCGATGTGCCCACTGTATCCATCTTTGAGAATGACAGTGACTCTATCTTTTCAAACAATATATGGCGAAGCTTTGTGGAAAAACCAACTGCCGCCTTTGCCGCAAAATACTGTGCTGTGACCGAACTTACCAGACCAACTGCCGCAAGCAGCACCAGCACACCTCCCATCTTCCATATATATGGCTTGTCCGAAGCCGTAATTCCGTTATCAATGATTGCCGCCATGACAAGCGGTACTATAAGCTCAAAGGATGCTTCCAGCAGCTTAAATAACGGAGCACAGATGCATTCCTTTTTGTACTCCTTCAAATATTTTAATATCTGTTTCATCTTTTCCCCTTTCAGATTTTATGTCGCCGATTACAGCTTCACTATTATAGATGATTTTTCTCATATATACAAGAAAAACGATACACTAAAAAACCAGTACCCTGCGGTACTGGTTTCATATATCAGCTCTTATGTATATGCTTCTTGATTGCTTCAAAGCTCTCAGGACTGATGACATGCTCTATACGGCATGCGTCCTCTGCTGCAATCTCCTTATCAACACCAAGCTTCTCAAGACACTCTGACAAAAGCTCATGTCTTTCGTATATCATCTCTGCTATCTGTCTTCCTGACTCTGTGAGTGTGATAAAGCCTGCATCACTAACTGTGATATTGTTCTTCTCTCTAAGGTTTTTCATGGCTATACTCACGCTGGATTTCTTAAATCCAAGCTCATTTGCTATATCAACTGAGCGTACCACAGGAAGCTTCTTGCTGAGAATAAGTATGGTCTCTAAATAGTTTTCTGATGATTCATTGTTTCGCATTTCGAATACCCCCGTGAGTTTATTTTCGTTCGTTTTAATTCAGTTATATTATTATAACATACATTTTATTGTTTGCAAAACTTTTCTTTTGATTTGTACGTGATTTATAAAAATCCAAAAAAATATCAAAATCCCATATTTGTTATTGACTTCTAATTCGCGTTAGTGTATACTAACTATCGAATCAGAAAACAAACGTATGCATGATATATTTCTAAATCTTGTATGCCATAAATGTTTAATTATATCAAATAAGACCGGCCGATCACCGGTCTTATTTATTTTAAAAAATGTACATATTCAGCTTAAACGAGAGCTCTTTTTAACCTTTCCAGACCTTCCATAAGCACTGCCCCGGGGCATGCGATATTCAATCTCACAAAGTAGCGTCCATTGCCTCCAAACTCAGCTCCCTCCGACAGATAAAGTCCTGTTTTTTCGCGAATCATCTGCGTAAATGCCACAGAATCATCTGTGAGTGCACTGCAGTCAAGCCACATGAGGTATGTCGCATCGGCATCCACTATGTGTATCTGCGGCAGGTTTTCTGCCACGAAGTCACAGACTGTTTTGCGGTTTTCCCAGAGATATTTTCTGAGCTCCTCAAGCCACGGCTCACCCTTTGTGAACGCTGCAACTGCTGCAGTGATGGCAAATGCGTTTGGCTCCGCCACCTCGTCTGTATTTAATGCGCGCCATACCTTGTGACGCAAAAATTTATTTGGCACCATCACTGCCGCAGTCTGTAAGCCTGCCATATTAAAGCACTTGGTCGGAGCAATACAGGTGATGCTTATATCAGCGCAGTCCTCTGATGCTGCCGCAAACGGCACGTATGATTTTCCCGGTGCTGTGATGTCGCAGTGTATCTCGTCTGATATGACCGTCACATTGTACTTCCTGCAGAGTGCACCTATTTTCGCAAGCTCATCCTTTGTCCAGATGATACCGCACGGATTGTGAGGGTTGCAAAATATCATAAGCGAGGTCTGTGGATTGGAAAGGTCATGCTCCAACCTGTCATAGTCCACAAAATATCTGCCGTTTTCGTATCCAAGCGGGCTTTCCTGCACATTTACGCCGTTATTAAATATGGAATTAAAAAATATATTGTATACCGGTGTCATGATAAGCACATTTTCACCGGGTGTTGTGAGCTTTCGCACTGTAGATGATATGGCCGGTACGACCCCTGTGCAAAAAATCAGGCTGTCTCTTTCGATTTTAAGCCCATGGCGTCTGTCCCACCACGAAATATACGCATCATTCCACTCATCCGGAATGATGGAATAGCCAAACACTCCGTGAGAAACACGCTCTGATATTGCATCTATTATCTGGGGAGCTGTCTTAAAATCCATATCTGCTACCCACATCGGGAGCTCATTTTCTGCCACATCCCACTTTAGTGAGCCTGTGTTTCTTCTGTCTACAACGGTGTCAAAATCATACATAGATTATTTTCCCTCACATATTATCCTAGTCTTTGATGGGTCAACTCTGTCCTTTTCGATAGTCAGTGTGCCAATCTCCTTTGCCCTTATCACTCCGCTTGTCGGATTTAAAACACTGTCCACCTTACTGCAAATCTCTGCATCTACCGAAGAATACTCAAATGCCAATGTAGTGTTTATGAGCTTACAGTTTTTCATAACGAGGTTGTCGATGTAGCAAAGCCCCTGCAAGCTCTCGATTGTGCAGTTTATAAGTGTCAGATTCTTTGCGTTCCAGCCAAGGTATTCACCTGTAATAAATGAATCGTAGACTGTGACATTTTCCGTATTCCAAAAGGCATCCTTTGAGATAAGCTTTGAATCGTGCACCTCTACATTTCTTGAGCCGTCAAACGAGTAGTTGCCGACAAGCTGGAAATTCTTCATGGTAAGATTATTTGTATTCATGCCAAAATAATCTCCCTTTGCCGAGACATTCTCTATATCGACATGGTCACAGCTCCAGAGTGTCTCCTGGGCATTTGGAAACGTCACATTTTTAAGCTTTAAGTAATTGCAGCGCCTGAAGTTCTTAGGTGCCTCAACTATTGAATCAGTGACAGAGATATTGTCTGTATACCAGACACCCGCACGCGCCATGTCAAACCATGTACAGTCCTTTACAGCTATGTCACTACAGTACCATAGCGGATATTTCCATCTAAAAAAACAGCCTGTCAGGCTAATGCCATGGCTCTCCTTAAGAGGTGACTCTCCGTCATCAAAAATTGTATCATAAATATCCAGGTCGTTGCTTGCAAACAGGGCTCTTTCGCCTGTCAGAAACTCCTGATGGATTTGTTTTCTTTCGCTCATTATATATACTCCTTTTTCCCGGTAATTCTAAATAATTATCTGCCATAAAATCAAATAACCGCCGAGCACATAATATATGCAGCCCGACAGTTATCATTATACCCCAAACCCTACTGAATTTATAGTATTTTATATAAGTTTAATATTACAAAATTAATATTAAAAGCCTGATATTTACAGCTCAAGCCCGTCAAGTATGCTCTTAAGTGCATCAGCAGACTCCTTGAGCTTTAAAGCTTCCTCACCGTTTAACTCGATTGGGATATCACTCTCCACTCCGTTTGCTCCAACGATTGCAGGCATTGAGAGAACCACACCGTCGATGCCGTACTGTCCGTGCATCATGTGTGAAACCGGAAGAATAGACTTCTCATCACGCATGATTACCTCGCAGATACGTCTGACTGACATAGCGATACCATAATATGTCGCATGCTTTCTGTTAATTATCTCGTAAGCACTGTTCTTTACGTTTGCAGCGATTTCCTCTGTATTCTCCTTGTGCTTGTAGTGACCTCTCATCTCGCACATCTTGTGAAGCTCCACTCCGGAAACATTGGCTGATGACCATGCAACCACCTCACTGTCTCCATGCTCACCTACTATAAATGCATGTACGCTTCGGCTGTCCACCTCAAGATGCTCTCCAAGCGCGTACTTAAGTCTTGCACTGTCAAGCACGGTACCTGAACCGATGACACGCTCCTCAGGAAGTCCTGAAAGCTTCTGTGCCACCTGTGTTAAAATATCTACAGGATTTGCAACGATAAGTAAGATTCCACCGAAATTTCTCTTTGCAATCTCCGGAATGATGCTCTTGAAGATTGCAACATTTTTATTTACCAGATCAAGTCTTGTCTCGCCCGGCTTTTGGCCTGCACCTGCAGAAACAACAATGATAGCAGCATCTGCCACATCATCATAACCACCTGCATATATCTTCATAGGTCTGGCAAAAGGAATACCGTGGCTTATATCCATCGCCTCTCCCTCAGCCTTGTCCTTATCAGCGTCAATGAGAACTATCTCAGAAAAAAGACCGCTCTGCATAAGTGCAAAAACTGATGCCGAACCAACGAATCCACATCCGATCATGACAGCCTTTCTTGGGTTTGTCTTAACAACTGCGCTAGTTTTATTGCTCATGTACGTTCCTCTCTTTCTTAAACTATAATTCAAATAGTTGCTTTTTATTATAACTATTCATCCCAAACACAAATTCACAATATCTGCTTTGTTATCAGTAGTTCTGAATAATTATCTTTTATTTATATTATACCCGCATTGTACATATAATCCGTTGTAAAAACAACAAATTACTTGATAAAATACAATCAATAGCCCATTGTTCCCATTTTTATACAATTTTAATGCAGATTTTTACATAAAAAGTACAGTACTAAAAAGCAAACCGGACCAATACAGCTAAATGAATTGTCATTTGGCATATTGATCCGGTTATATTAAAATGTTGCATCCGCTTATTTTGTGCTTGAATTTCTGTACTCAAGTGGTGTCATTCCATACAGCTTCTTGAACTGTCTGTTAAAATGCTCCACGTTCTGATATCCTGCCTCGATTGCGATATTCTCAACAGTTGTGATGCTGTTTCTCAGCAGTGTGCGTGCCTTCTTCATCTTGGCATTGGTAACCAGCTCCCCGAAAGTCTTGCCTGACTTCTCCTTTATGTACTTGGAGATATACGGCTCTGTCAGGTTGAACTGTGCAGCCATGTCTGCAAGCGATACTGTCTTGTAGTTGGCCTGGATGAAGTTGAGCATGGCAATATAGCGCTCATCCTTCACGTGACTGTCAGCCTTGGTGGCGAGGTAATGGTTTACCGCAACAACAAGCGCTCCGATTGATGCCTTGATGATATCCTCATCCACACCTGCGCCCCAGAACATACTGCCGTCAACTGTGATACCCACATATGCCATAGCCTTTGATGAAGATCCGTGTGAAAGCGCATGCTCCTCGTATACAGTGAGCTCAAAGCTGATGTCAAAATACTGCTTAATTATATTGCTGACTGCATCGAGACGGCCGTTTCCATTGGCATCTACCTTTCTGGTGCTGTCATTGTGTAAAATAACCGCCTCTGCGAAAATGCCGTTTACCTGCTTAAAGTGGCACTCCGGTATAGTGAAATATGGATGAAAATCCACATAATTGTCTGTAAAGATACTGTGTACCCACTCAGGTGAAAGCTCCTTGTGCTCCTCGTCCGATACCTGCTTGACCATGTATCCGACCTGCTCTCTCATCTGCTGTGGCACATTGATACCGAAGCTCTGCTTAAGGATATATGCCACTCCGCCCTTTCCTGACTGGCTGTTGATACGGATAACATCAGCCTCGTATGTCCTGCCGACATCCTTTGGATCTATAGGCAGATATGGAACCGTCCACTTATCAAGCTTCTTTTCCTCTCTCCATGCCATGCCCTTTGAGATTGCATCCTGATGCGAGCCTGAAAAAGCAGAAAAAACAAGGTCTCCCGCATATGGCTGTCTCTCGCCTACCTTCATTCTGGTAAATGTCTCATACTTCTCCCTGATCTCAGGCAGATTTGAAAAATCAAGCTGTGGATCCACTCCGTGTGAGTAAAGATTCATGGCAAGTGTCACGATATCTACATTTCCTGTTCTCTCACCGTTTCCAAACAGCGTACCCTCTATCTCCTCAGCTCCTGCAAGCACACCAAGCTCTGATGTGGCAACACCGCAGCCTCTGTCATTATGAGGATGTAAGCAAAGCACTACTCCGTCTCTATACTTGAGGTGCTTGTCGATATACTCTATCTGTGTGGCAAAAACATGTGGCATAGCATTCTCTACTGTGGTAGGGATATTGATGATGGCCTTATTATCAGCCTTTGGCTGCCATACATCAAGCACTGCGTTGCACACATCAACCGCATAATCCACCTCAGTGCCCGAAAAGCTCTCCGGTGAATACTGGAAACGGAAATTACCATCAGTCTCTGCTGCAAGGTCTCTCAGTAAAATAGCTCCGTCAACTGCAAGCTGCTTTATCTCTTCCTTTGACTTCTTAAACACCTGCTCACGCTGTGCAACAGATGTGGAATTGTACAGATGTACAACTGCTCTCGGTGCTCCCTCAAGTGCCTTGAAGGTCTTCTTGATGATATGCTCTCTGGCCTGTGTCAGCACATGTATAGTAACATCATCAGGAATCATATCCCTCTCAATAAGAGCTCTCGTGAAATTGAACTCTGTCTCAGAGGCTGCCGGGAAACCTACCTCGATTTCCTTAAAGCCTATATCTACAAGCATCTTAAAGAAGTCAAGCTTTTCCTCAAGACTCATCGGCTCGATTAGAGCCTGGTTGCCATCACGTAAATCAACCGAACACCACAGTGGTGCTTTATCTATATAATCCTTCTTAACCCAGTCATAAGTGCATTCAGGAGGCAGAAAATAACTGCGCTCGTATTTTTCATATCCTTTCATCTTAAAACCTCTTTTCGTTTGAACTGATATAATTGTAACACATAAGCGCAGTTATTGGAATGATTATATTTAATCACTTTGGTTGATGTAATTTAATTTTTTATAAAAATATAATCAACTTTATTGATTTTGATTATTCTAATCAGATATTTAGGCTAAAATATCCGGCTAATCCTCTCTCTTATTACCCCAGAAAAACAATGCAACTGTTCCCGGACCGGTGTGGCTTCCTATAGTCGTACCGATATCATTTATCTCTACTTTGCCCTTCATCTTAGGGAAGGCAGCCTCAATCAGATCAGCTACAGCTTTAGCATCCTCATAGCATGCAGAATTTGATATATAGACCTTATCCGAATAATCGGCACCATCCTTGCAGAGTGCCTGCATCTTCACAAGCATCTCCTTTATTGCCTTCTTTTTGGTGCGGATTTTCTCACGCACAATAAGCTTTCCCTCATTGCTCACATTCATGAAAGGACAGATATTCAGCACATTTCCCACGAATCCCGCGGTCTTTGAGATACGGCCGCCCCTGATAAAAAATGTAAGGTCTGATGAGAAGAACCAGTGATTCACCTCAAGTCTGTGTTCCATGGTCCAATCAGCCAGTGTATCAATATCCATGCCGCTATCCCTAAGGTCAGCGAGCTTATCCATCAAAAGACCAAAGCCTGACGATGCTGCCAGCGAATCAATCACATATATCTTTCTGTCAGGGTATTCCTCCTCGAGAGCCTCCTTTGCAAGCCTCGCCGAGTTGACTGTACCTGATATACCTGAGCTTAGTGTACAGTGAAGCACATCATATCCCTCATCCAGAAACTGCCTGAAGTACTCCATGTACTCCTCCTGATTGATCTGCGAGGTCTTTGTCATGGCACCTGCCTCCATTGCCTTGTAGAAATCCGGCAGTGGCATGGACTGTCCTAAATCATCCATATACTCTTTACCGTCAAGCTCATAGTGAAAGCATGCGTACTTAATATTTCTCTCGAGCATATGCTCCTTGGTAAGATCTGCTGTTGAACAGCAGCTAATCACATAATTTGACATATTATTTTCCTTTACCTTTTGACCTTTTATCATTATATGTAGTCAGATACATATGGTATCTCATGATATAAAATATCGTCAAGCTTTGCAACAGCATCATACGTAGTCTGTATTTTGCCCATCTGCAAAAGCTTCTCAGCACTCTTGTAGCCTAAAAGCAGTGTGGTAAACGTGCCAATAGACATGCTTAGGTGATACTGTGGCTTTTTGTCGGTGAGAGCACAGTGCCCTTTCTCAAAATCAATGACAAATGTACCATTGTTCCACGGAAGAAGGTCATCTGCTATCTCAAAGCTAAAGCAGCCGCCCGGGCCATCCGGGTCACAGTTATACTGTGAAATAAACTGCGCCACGTCGATGATTCTGCCCATGGCGTATGGTCTTATTGTCTCCTTTATATCACTGTCATCGAGCTCAAAAGCGATGGGCTCGCTGTAATAGTTGTTGCCTCTGACCTCATCAATCATGGAATCGTGCGCATGAATGTACTCCCACAGACCAAGCTGCGCCTCACGGTTTAAATAGATAAGCTCCTTGATGTGCATGACATCGGAGCTGATAAGATACACCATATAGCCACACGGTTCATCATCCTCGTTATAGTAGATGGCGACCATCGTATCGTCCTCATCCCAGCGGAAGTACTCCTCCCAAGCCAGATTGTTTCTGTACAGACAGCCGTGAGTCTTCGCGGCAAAGTGAGTATGAAGCTTCTTAAACTGCTCGTCATCCCACTGCACACGGCGCACATAGCCCGGCTCCTTAAGCTTTGTAGGAATCTGTCTGTCCTTTATCACATATGTCATCTTGTTTGAGATAATCTCCCAGCCAAGCCCTCTGTAAAGAGGTATGGAGTATGGATACAAAAGGGCAAACGACTTGTTGCTATCGCGCATCCTCGTAAGACTCTTTCTCATAAGCTTCTTCATGAGACCATGGCCTGTGTACTCAGGATATGTGCACACACTTGTGACAAAGCCTACCTCGTAGCGCTCACCATATATATTCATATCGAGCGGATATACCGCAAACTGAGCCACAAGCTCCTCTTTTTTGTCTATGATATTGAAGCAGCCAAGCACATCAGCTCTCTCAAGCACCGGAAACTTCGACTGCTTGATTTCATCATCCTTCCAACCGGTCTCGGCAAGATCTGCCTCTGTTACCTGAAAAGCATAACGAAGCAGTGCATTGTACTCCTCCGCATCATCCTTTGTCAGTACTCTTATCTTAAATTCATCTGATTTAAAAGAATGCATAGTGTCCTTTCTCGCCTGTCTTTACTGTATACATCAGATCGTCCGCCTTTTTAATGAGCTCGGTAATCTGACTCTCACTGGTAACATTTCTCTCATATGAAATGCCGATGGAGCAGGTGATATTCTTCTCCTCATTAAACTCAACGTCATGGTTGAGATATTTCTTTATCTGGCTGCTGAAGCCATCCGCCTCTGCAATCCTCGCATAGATATCCTTTGCAATATTCTCAAGCTCGTATCTGGCGCATGACTCAATGACTATGATGAACTCATCACCGCCATATCTGCTCACAAAGCCTCTGTCCTTAGCAACTTCCTTGAACACAAAGGCCATCTCCTTAAGTATCAAATCTCCCACATCATGACCATACGTATCATTATAATGCTTGAAGTTGTCCAGGTCAATAAACATAAGCCCCACATCCATTCCACCGGATGTAACACTTATGCGCTTTTCAAGCTTTTCAATCTCCTGATACATACCTGCTCTGTTATAGATACCGGTAAGCATGTCAGTGACAGCTGCCTGCTTCAGCCTCTTGTTCATCTCATTGGCCTTCTCATTTGCCTCAATACGGGCAATGGAATACTCAAGCTCTCTGAATAACAGCTTGAAAATGCTCAGATCATCCTCATTGAGCATGTATCGCTCGATTGAGCCATGCCAGTTGTCCTTCATGCGCACATATGCTATGAGTACACTTGAAAGTGCATCATTCTTGATAAAAGGCACTGCGACAAATGAGCATACATCATCCACGCCGAAATACGAGATGACATTTTCATACTCGTAGAAGCCCTCTGCAATCTTTGATGTGGCAATGCCCTCCGGATAGTCTATCATGATATCACATATGCCCTTTATAACCTCATCTGTCATATCACAGCCCGTATCATTATAAAGCACCTGTGGCTCCTTCGCGTGCAGATCTATGATCAGCGCACAGTCAAGACTGAAATGATTGATGAAATTGCTCATGGCATTTTCAATCATGGTGTCCTTCTTCTGGTCATTGACATCGATAATGGTCTGCCATATGGAAATAAACTCCATCTGACGCTTTGAGCCCTGATAATCCTTTTCGAGCCCATGCTGCTTTACAAGCATATTAATCTGCCGCTCATTGATATGGCCATCACTCAGTGACTCTAGGTTGATATTTTTTAACATGTCAAGCGGAGCTGCCTCTGCTATTTCATGCATCCTTTTATTGTGTGCCTCTAAAAGTATTCTCTCATGCTCTATAAGCTCATTTTTGCCGAGCAGCTCAAACAGCTTCATCCTGCTTTCCCTGTATATCGAATATGCAAAAAATTCGTTTCCCTCCGCATTAACGAGATATCTCTCCGCATCCTCAAAACGTAAAAAGGCTTCTTCCTTTTCACCATCGTGCCACAAGAGCATGGCTGATGCAAAGGAGTAAAGGAACATCTCATCATCGCATCTGGAATAGTCATGGACTGCCTCAGTTCTTGTGGTGTCAATTACTCTGTAGATGACATAATTAAGAAACTGCTTGCAGCTGAGCAGATAGCGCTCACAGCTGAATCTGTCACCCGAAAATATAGATGCAAGCGCAAGAAGCGCATATACCTTACTCGTGTTGCACACTCTTAAGCTGTTTAGATGAAGCTTTATAATAGTCTTCATGGCAACTAAAAGTGCATGGACAGCCTCCTTATAATTGCCCTGCATAATATAGTTAAGAGACTTGTTATAATACACCTCAGCTATATCCTCCGGCATCTTCAGGTAATATAACATATTGATTGCGGCATTGTAATAATTGTCAACCAGCTCATTTTTACCCATGGCACTTAAATTGTAGCCTATAGACGTAAGCACTCTCGCAACATATATATTGCCGTGCCCCTTCATGAACTCGTATGTACGGATAACATATAAAAAGGCTATCTCATTGAGACCGCTTGTGCTGGCAAGCATGATGGTCTTTTGATATGCATCATACACAAGCTGCTCATTTCCTATCTCCTTCGCAAGCTCAAGCCCCTTCGTAAAATGCTTTAGTAATGATTCATCATAAAAGGACTGCTTCACCACATCCCGGCTATTGTCGTATGCGTAAATATATATATGTGCCAAATGATTCCTGTAGCCGTGCTTTATGAGCTTTTCTATAATTTCATCACTGACAGGTATATCCTGTACACAGAAGAATATATTGTACCAGCCTGACATCTTTATCATGACTGACAAAAGCTCTGCCTTAAATATCAGTGTGTCATCCTCTGCCAAAACTGCATAGTCATAGGCACTCTTTGCACTGTTTCCGGCCTTCTCAAGCTTGCCCTGATACATATAGCAGGTGCCCTTCATGAAATAATACAGCGAAAGATAATGCTCACTGTCATTTTCCGGTATCAGCGCCTTGTATTCATTCGTGAGCTCAATCGCTTTGGACATCTCTCCAAGTAAAACAGACGTCCTTGCATAGACCATATAAAAGCGGCGCAGGCTTTTCTCATCAATCCATGCATCCTCAAACTTAAGCTTATGCTCTATGATGCGGCAGCCTCTCCTTGCCTGCTCAAAATCCAGAAACTCCATGATATTTGATGCTTCCTGGATGCTCTGCTCAAAGTTCATAGTGATATACAGCTCATCATCATTTGTAGTTTTTACGTTATTTTTAAGCGGTCCGGCACTGCCTATATAGTATATGGCGCTCCTGTCCTCAAGCGACTCAACTATACGATCCCACACCTCAACAGTACTGTCAGTACCCTTGACTATGGCATTAACACCTAACACGATACCGATATTGGCGCATGGATTGTCAATCAGATACTTGATGGTCTCAATTGAACTCTTAGACGCCATCTGGAATCTGTTTATCACAATCATCAAAGGCTTCACCTCAGAAAGCTTCTTGAGCATGTCAGCTATGGCCATCGTCATGCGTCTCTGCTCATATGCTACCTCATTTAACAGCACTGTCTCCTCTCTGAAGCACTCACCTGTCTCATAATAGCTGTTTAACACCTGTCTGTGCAGATAGTACACACCGCACTCCTTCTGGAAATCATCAAAGCTTCCGCCTATAAAGCGCCTGTGCATATTGCATATGATGTCCAAAAATGGCTCATAAGCTCCGACCAGCGTATTGTAAGAGAACTCACTGTATGCAAAAAAGACGTTATCCTCATTGCTTTGATAACGTCTTATAACCTCAAGATTTTCAATCGAAAAATCATTGCTATAATTCGCCATTACGATATTTCGAGTCTCTTTTCCTATGCGATTGTAAATCTGCTCGATTACCCCGCTATAATACTTCTCTATCATCTAATTACCCCATCATGTTCCAAAGCCGACACAGTGTATATCAATCCTCCTGTAATCAGGCTTTTCCGAAATAATCCTAAAACCATAGTAGACCAAAACTCCTAAAAAGTCAATCTTTTGACTCAATAATGATAAATTTTCCTCTATGGATATCAATCAGTGCATGATCATCGACTATTTCATTGGATATGCCAAGCGATGTAAACCTGTCAAAGGAATAATCAGTAACAGGATACTTAAAGCCCTTAAGGCTTACCTCATTGTCGTCTGTCAGTGCTATAAGAGATACAAACCGGCCATACTGTGCTGATTTTTCAATGGTTACCGGCTTATCTGCCATCCTTATACGGTTGTTTGTATCGATAATGCTGATGTCAGCTTTACTTTCCAGTCCTATACCCAAAAGTGAAATATTTCCAAGCACATGGTCTATTCTGCTGCCTGTTGCGCCAAGCAGCACTATGCTTCGTGCACCCTCGCTTATGGCCAGTCTTATAGCATACTCTGTATCAGTATCATCCTTTATGGGATTGAGCCTGTGTATCTCGGTCTGTCCCTTTCTCTCAAAAAAATCTAAGGCCTTTGTCGTGGCTGAATCGAAATCACCTACAATTATATCAGGCGTGACACCGTTTTCGTACAGGAAATCCATTCCGCTGTCAGCCGCAATTATGGCATCTATTCCGTCAGTCTTTATCTCATTTAAGCCGAATTCCTTATCTATTTTTCCACCACATACAATCAAATACCTCATTTTATCCACCTTCTTATAAATAACATATCCACATTTGCTACAGCCCCGGAAGCATTTCTGTTTTAACCTGCATCTGTTACATCATGATATTCAGAAAACCCTTTACATTTTCTTCTATATCTCCGCTAAACACCGCACTTCCCGCAACAATGATATTGGCTCCTGCCGCAAGCAGTGTCTCCACGTTCTCAAGATTAACACCACCGTCCACCTCGATATCAGCCTTATTTGCGGTTTTCTCAAGAAGTGCCTTTAAGTCGCGCACCTTGTCTACAGTGTACGGAATAAGCTTTTGTCCTCCAAAGCCCGGATTTACAGTCATGATAAGCACCATGTCCACCTTTGGAAGCACATACTCTATGGCTGAGAGCGGAGTAGCCGGATTTAATGCTACACCTGCCAGTATGCCCTTTTCCTTTATTGCCTCGATTGTCCTGTCAAGATGCTTACATGCCTCCGCATGGACTGTGATGATATCTGCTCCTGCTGTCGCAAAATCATCTATATATCTGACCGGCTCATCTATCATCAGATGCACATCAAACATACGCTCTGTGCACTTTCTGATTGTCTTTATGACCGGCAGTCCTATTGATATGCTTGGAACGAAGCTGCCGTCCATAACATCTATATGCACATACTGTGCTCCGGCCTCATCAAGCTGCTTAAGCTGCTCTCCGAGTATTGAATAATCCGCTGATAAAATTGATGGTGATAAACAGTTCATGTTTTCCTCCGTTTGATTATGCTTTAAATTAATACTTTTGTCTGTTTTTAAGCTCCTCATATAAAAGCTTATAATTATCATACCGCACCTGCGATATTTTCCCATCTGCAAGAGCTTCCTTCACGCCGCAGTCCGGCTCATTTATATGACTGCAGCCCTGAAACCTGCAATACGGCTCATATTCTACAAACTCCGGATAACATGTCCACAGATCTTCCTTTTCAAAGCCCGGCACATCCATCGAGCTAAAGCCCGGTGTATCCATGATATACGTGCCATCCTTTATAGGGATAATCTCAGAATGTCTGGTCGTATGCTTTCCGCGCTCTATTTTCTCACTTATATGTCCAGTCTCCATCTGCACATCATCCTGCAGACAGTTGATGATAGATGACTTGCCAACTCCCGAGGGACCTGCAACCGTGGTTGTCCTTCCCTCTAAAATGTGCTTTATCTCATCTATGCCCTCACCTGTTTTCGTGCTGGTAAAAAGCACTCTATAGCCAGCCGGCTCGTATATGCTTTTAAGCTCCTGCTGCTCTTTAGGTGTGATTAAGTCCTTTTTGTTGAAGCATATGGTAACCGGGACATGCTGGTACTCCATCATACACAAAAACCTATCAAGCAGGTTGAAATTGGGATCCGGCTTTGCGGATGCAAAAATAACCAGAGCCATGTCTATATTGGACACAGCCGGCCTGATAAGTTCGTTTTTCCGTGGCAGTATACGCTCGACATTGCCTATGTGCTTTTCATCATCGAGGACTGCTATGTCGACGATATCGCCAACCAGCGGCTTTATCTTTTGTTTTCTGAAGGTGCCTTTTGCTTTGCACTCGTAGAGAGTGCCGCCTGTGGCAGTTTCTTTTGCTTCTTTGGTTTCTTCTACGTAGACGTAGTAGAAGCCGGCAATTCCTTTAATAATTTTTCCTGTCATGGTTTTCCTTGTGTGCTTTTGTATTTGCAGGAGTCACGCTTTCGGCGGGATGCATGCCGCGCTTTGAGGTTATGTGGGTGGCGGGGCAGGCATATATTCCTCTTAAAAAATATGAAGCAAACCCCGGGCTCTCCTACGGACAGGCTATGACTTGCTCTGCCCTGTTTTTTCCTCGATAGGTTTATGGCACCCCGGGGCATTTCATATTTTTTCCTCGGAACACATGCCTGCCCCGCTTCCTTAGTTTCTCTCCGCGAGTTCAGGTTTTCGTCCGCGGGTTGATGCGGTAGTGGGGTGCGGATAGCACCCACTTTGTGGGTGCTATCCGGTGGTTGCTATAGAGTGTGTATACAAATACTATTGCTATGTGGAAAACTTGACGTAGCTACGCTACTGCTCGTTTTCCTTGTACCCCACGCAATGGCAATATCTACCTCTTTTTAGCTATTCCGGTTTATAATAATTATTTAGCGTCTCTTATGCTTATGGCACGCTATACGTTACTGGATCAAGTGTGACAGTTGCAGGATTTCCTGCTTCATCTGTTTCCCCTGTCTGAACTGTCCAAGTAACCACAATACTTCCTGTAGCTTCTTTCATTGTTCCGGAAACTGTAAATGATGACGTATTTTCATATGAACCCTTATCGTATACAGTTCCACTTTTACCTACAAGCTTATACTCTGCTTTTACTACAGTTCCCTCTCCACTATAACTAATTCCTTTACTTACGTTAGTCGATATCTCCTGCTTACCCTTACTGAGTGTAAGTGTGATTGTGGTGCCCGCGGCTACGGTTTCACCGGATTTGGTCTGGCTGATTACGTTGCCGGCGGGTACTGTGTCGCTGTACTGGGAGTCGGCATAGGTGTACTTGAGCCCTGCTCCTGCGAGGGCGCTTTCTGCATGTGACTGTGAGGCACCTACTACGTTTGGCACGGTGATTGGCTTCTGGCCCGGTGAGAGGGTGACTGTTACTGTGCTGCCCTTTGCGGCCTGTTTCTTTGCTGATGGTGACTGTGCTGTTACTACATCTGCTGCTACACTGTCATTGTAATCTCCATACTCGAAGGTGACACTAAAGCCTGCTGACTCGAGTGTACTCTTTGCTGAGCTCTTGGTCTTTCCGATTACACTTGGTATCTTGACCATCTCTGATGTACTATCACCTTTTCCTGCGATAACTACATTAATCTGTGAACCACGCTTTACTGTATCTCCGGCCTTGACATCCTGCTCAAGGATTGTGCCATCCTTTGCATCTGACTGCTTTGTCTCAAATGCAAATACTGTGAGGTCAAGCTTTAAGCGGTCTACTGCCTTCTGAGCAGCCTCCACTGACATGCCTCTGATGTCAATCATCTGGCCCTCTGTCTCAGTCTGTGTCTCTGACTCTGATTCAGACTCGGTCTGTGTCTGTGACTCTGTCTGCTGTGACTCTGAGTTCTTTTTGCCGCCAAACTTAAACACTCCTGCCACTGAAAGTGCAAGATATATGATAACTATTACAATGATTACGGCTGTTACTATACCCATGATTGTGATTGCTTTATCCATCTTTGGATTTAAAAGCTTGCCGTCATCATCATCGTCTTCGTCTTCTTCGTCATCATCGTCGTCTAAGAGTGACTCATCATATTCTTCATCATCTTCTTCATCGTCAGCATACTCATCACCATTATCTGCATCGGTATCATCATCGTTTAAGTCCTCTGCGACACCTCTGCCCTCTTTTATCTTGTCAAGCTCCTCCGGGCTTATAACCTTGGTCTTGCCACCGTCAACGAGTGGTGCTATTGTGACGAAATCCTCATCAGGATGTGCAAGAGAGCGCCTTATGTCTGTGAGAAGCTCCTCAATAGTCTGGTATCTGCGGTCCGGTGTCTTTTGTGTACACTTTAAGATGATTTTCTCAAAGCTGATTGGCAGATCCGGTGCGTAGATGCTTGGTCTTGCAATCTCCTCCTGTAAGTGCTGCAGTGCAACTGCCACTGTGGTATCACCGTCAAACGGCACACGGCCTGTAACCATCTCAAACATTACGATTCCCAGTGAGTAAATATCACTTCTGCCATCAACGAAGCCGTTTCTTGCCTGCTCCGGAGATGCATAGTGTACTGAACCCATCACATCTGAGCTTATTGTATTTGAAGATGTAGCCTTTGCAATTCCAAAGTCTGTCACCTTTACCTTGCCGTCTGTAGAAATAATGATATTCTGCGGCTTGATATCACGGTGGATGATATTTTTATTGTGAGCAGCCTCTATGCCCCTTGCCACCTGGATTGCAATACTTGCAGACTCCTTGAATGACAGCTGTCCCTTTTTCTCGATATAAGTCTTAAGTGTGATGCCCTCGACATACTCCATGACAATGTAGTACAGACCATTCTCGCTGCCTACATCATAGATATTTACGATATTCGGATGCTCAAGTCCTGCTGCTGACTGTGCCTCAGCACGGAACTTGGTCACAAATGAACTATCCTCCGAAAACTCCTGCTTTAAAACCTTTATAGCTACAAAACGGCTCAGTATATGGTCTTTTGCCTTGTATACATCGGACATGCCGCCTGCGCCAACCTTGCTTAGGATCTCATATCGATCCGATAAAAAACTTCCTATCTCTAACATCTGTTATTACCTCGTCTTAAAATGGTTTAATAATCATTACAGTGATATTATCGCGGCCACCGTTTGCATTGGCCATGGCGACAAGCTGTGACGCTGCTGTCTCGATATTATCATTTTGCCTAATAGTATCGCATATTTCTTCATCTCTCACCATATTGGTAAGTCCGTCTGTACACAGAAGAATCATGTCGTCCTCACATAGCTCGACCTCAAAGAAATCTGCCTCCACATGATCTGCTGCCCCGACAGCTCTCGTGATGATATTCTTGTCCGGATGAACTCTCGCCTCGTCGGCATTTATCTCACCCATCCTGACCATCTCATCAACCAGTGAATGATCCCTGGTAATCTGTCTGATCTGCTCTGTGCCACCTACAATATAAAGCCTGCTGTCACCTATATTGGCCACAAAAAGCTTGTTTCCTATAATAGTTCCTATGACTAAGGTGGTACCCATTCCACGCTTAGCTTCATCCTCACGAGACTCAGCCACCAAAAGCTCATTTGCCTTGTTGATAGCCTCTTTGATGATGGATACCGGTTCATCCCCGGCATTTCTCGATACCGATGCAACCACACGCTCTATAGTGTATCTGGAAGCATAGTCACCGGCTTTGTGTCCTCCCATTCCATCTGCTACGATGAAAAGATTCGGAAGATTTCCTACTGCAGTGTCAGACGAGAAATAAAAATCCTGATTCATCTCACGAATAGCACCTGCATCCGTAATGGAAAACGTCTTCATCTAGTTTATTCCTCTCTCCTTATCTATATGCTTCTTGCGAAGCTGTCCACAGGCACCGTCTATATCTCTGCCCATTTCCCTTCTAATAGTAACATTAATTCCGTTTTTTTCAAGCCTATTTTTAAAAGCCTCTATAACACCCTTGTTGGACTGCACGTAGTCGCGCTCCTTTATCGGGTTTACCGGAATCAGATTTATATGGCAGTTCATGCCATGTACGAGTGCCGAAAGCTCTGCTGCATCCTCGGCTGTATCGTTCACTCCGCCTACCAGGCTATACTCAAAGGTGACTCTGCGGCCGGTCTGTGCAAAATAATATTTGCATGCATCGACCACATCATGTATATCATAGCTGTTTGCAACCGGCATGAGAGCTTTTCTCTTTTCCTGGTTGGAGGCATGCAGTGAAAGCGCCAGCGTGATAGAAAGCTTTTCATCTGCAAGCTGCTTCATGCGCGGTACGAGACCACATGTGGAAACTGTCAGATTGCGCTGACTGATATTGATTCCGTTTTCATCAGTGAGAAGCTCTATAAAGCGCAGCAGATTGTCGTAATTGTCAAGCGGCTCGCCTGTGCCCATGACAACTACATTTGAGATGCGCTCTCCTATGTCCTTGCCTATCTGATAAATCTGGTCAATCATCTCAGACGGCCTAAGCCCCCTGACGAGACCGTCAAGGGTGGATGCACAGAATCTGCACCCCATCCTGCAGCCAACCTGCGAAGATATGCATACAGAGTTTCCATGCTTGTACTTCATAAGCACACTTTCTATGACATTGCCATCGTCGAGTGCAAAGAGATATTTTCTCGTGCCATCGAGCTTTGACACCTGCACCTCCTCTTTTTTTAGCGAGATGAGTATTGCATTGTCCTTTAATACCTGTATGAACTTTTTTGAAATATTGGTCATCTCATCAAAGCTTTCCACATGCTTCACATGAATCCACTCATATATCTGCTTCGCACGGAATTTCTTCTCTCCGAGCGATATGATAAACTCTGTGAGCTCGTCCATATTCATTGATTTGATGTCAGTTAGTTGTTCTTTTATCTGTTCCATATTGCTTTTATTAAATCTACATTTAACTATTGTTTTATAAATGTTTTTCTTATTTGTTTTGCTTATTATTTATTACTTCACTGATTATATCCTGAAATCCGGATTCGTAATTAAAATTCATCATTCAAATATGCATAAACAAATTCTTCTAATTCGAACCAATTTATATTTATTAATTCATGATTTATTTTAATATCATAATTTGCTTTTTATAAATCTTGCAATAAAGAATCCGTCACTTCCATGCTCACCGGGCAGTATCTGTTTCATTCCGGTGCCCTCAGCAAAGTTCTTATCCAGCTCAAACTCCGGATGCTTTTCAATAAACCACCTCACATTGTCCTCATTCTCAGCCTCATCTATCGTACATGTACTGTACACGAGCACTCCGTTTGGCTTCACGTATGTATGCACGGTATCAAGTATCTGTCTTTGAAGAGCGGCAAGCTCATCTACAGACTCAGGTGTCATCTTGTAGCGGATGTCCTTCTTTCTGCCGAGCACTCCAAGTCCCGAGCACGGCAGATCACAGATCAGTATATCTGCCTTTCCCGCCGAATCAGCATCAAATACTGTGGCATCCCACACCTCTGCCGACATATTGTTAAGGCCATGCCTTTCTATATTTTCCTCAATCATATCGACCTTGTTATCGGTCAGGTCACGCGCGAGCACATGGCCGCTTCCCTGCAAAAGCTCAGCTATATGGGTGCTCTTGCCACCCGGTGCTGCGCATACATCTATCACATAGTCGCCCTTCTTTGGAGCAGCCGTCTGTGCAACAAGCATGGAGCTGATATCCTGCACATAGAAAAGCCCATCTCTAAAGCTCTGCAAGCCATTTAAATAATCAAATCCAGATATAACAAACGCATAATTAAGTTCATCAACCGCTGTGACCGTCACACCCTCTGCCTCAAGCTTTGCACGAAGCTCATCCGGAGTACACCTGGTCAGGTTTGTCCTGATGCTTATTGTGCTCTTATTGTGAAAGGCCTTGAAAATCTCCTCTGCCTTCTTCTCTCCGTATGCTGATACAAATCTGTCCACTATCCACTGTGGCATGGAGTATCGGATGCTTAAGGTATCAAACTGTACTAAGTCTATATTTCTTGCAATATTTCTGAGTACACCGTTTACAAAGCCCGAAAGCTGTGCAAACTTATGCCTCTTTGCAAGCTTCACCGCCTCATTGCATACAGCTGAATCCGGCACCGCGTCCATGTACTTTATCTGGTAGACGCTCATGCGAAGAAGGTTTCTGATGAAGGGCTTCATCTTCCTTACCTTTGTCTTTGAGAAAGAGTCTATGATGTAGTCGAGCTGCAGCATATACTCGATAGTGCCGTCAACAAGTCTCGTCATAAATGCTCTGTCCTGCTTTGACAGATACTGATACTTGTCAAGCACACTACGAAGCACAATATGTGAAAATGCTCCACGCTCATTAATCTCAATAAGCATCTCAAGGGCAAGCTCACGCGTATCTACAGAGTGTGCCGGTATATTATTTTTACTGTGATTATTTTTATTCTTATTATTTATATTCTTATTCGATGTCATATAGTTTAATCTAATTGTAACTATCAAGAATCCCTGAAATCAAAAAGCTGATAAGTCATGCTTACATATAAACAACAGTTAAACAACAGTTTTTCGGTTCATATGATGTCCTTAAGTAGTTACATCTACATTTAATTTTTCCAGTTTATTTATCCAATTTAAACTGTCTTACCTAACTGCCCTACTTCTTCTTCAACCAAAGAAGCTACAACAGTATCAGTCGTCACGTCTGCGTCCGTTTGTGATAAGTATTATACGAAGGAGCTGTAAAATAGCAGCCGCCGCACTGGCTACATAGGTAAGTGCCGCTGACTTGAGCACCCTTCTTGTGTATTTAAGCTCATCATCTGCAAGTATGCCCTGTGTACGAAGCATGACAAGCGCACGTCTTGAAGCATCAAACTCTACCGGCAATGTCACGAGCTGGAAAAGCACTGCTGCCGAAAACAGCAATATGCCTATATCAATAATAAGCCCTGACGAGCGTGTGTTAAAGAGCAGGCCGATAAGTATGACCGGCCATGCAAGCATGGAGCCAAAATTGGCTATAGGCACAAGTGCACTCCTGATTGAAAGAGGCGCATAGTTTTTCGCATGCTGTATAGCGTGTCCACACTCATGGGCTGCTACGCCAAGTGCTGCGACCGATGTGGCATTGTACACAGGATCAGATAAATTCACTGTTTTGGTGCGCGGATCATAGTGGTCCGTCAGACTGCCGGACACATGACGCACCTGCACATCATATATGCCTGCCGCCTGAAGCACTCTTTGAGCTACCTGTGCGCCATTCATGCCTGACATGCTTCTTAGCTGCGAGTATTTATTAAATGTACCTTTAACTCTTGCCGATGCAATCATACATATCACTGCACCTATCACAACGAGTATATATGTCGGATCCCAGTAATAATATCCCATGTATCATCTCTCCTTGCTGCTTATTATAATGCGTGTAGTAGTTTGTCAATAGTTACTTATAATGAATAACTATAATGTGAAGAACGAGCCCTCTTCCACATGACAGCCTCTCAAAAACGAGCCTGTATCCATGCGCTTCTTGCCCTGGAGCTGTACCTCTACTAAAGATAATGCTCCTTTTCCTGTCTGTACATACATATCATTTTTTCCGATATGATAAATACAGCCCGGCTCATAATCATCGCTGCCGTCAATCACCTTTGCACTCCACACCTTAAATGTCTTACCGTTTAGGTGGGTGTATGCGCTCGGCCATGGATTAAGCCCCCTTACAAGCCTCTCAATCTCAACAGCCGGCTTTGTCCAGTCGATAAAGCCAAGCTCCTTACTGATCATTGATGTATGTGTGGCCTCCTCGCTGTTTTGAGGAGTATACTCTGCAGTGCCATCCTCTATCATCTTCATGGTCTCCACACACAGCTTTGCCCCCTCTGCTGAGAGCTTATCAAACAGGCTGCCGCCGGTCTCATCAGGTGCGAGTCTGACTGTACTCTTTGCAATCATATCGCCGGTATCGACGCCCTCATCCATCCTCATGGTAGTGACACCTGTAAACTCGTCACCGTTAATCACAGCCCACTGGATAGGAGCCGCACCTCTGTACTTTGGCAGAAGTGAAGCATGCACATTGATACAGCCGTATCGAGGCATATCAAGAATACTCTTTGACAGAATCTGTCCAAAAGCAACCACAATTATTATATCTGCATTAAACTTTCTGAGATACTCTATATTAGCAGTCTCTCTTATTTTAACCGGCTGGAATACCTCAATACCGTGCGAAAGCGCACACTCCTTGACCGGTGTATACTGCATTGTCTTGCCGCGGCCCTTTGGCTTGTCGGGCTGTGTGACAACCAGTGCCACCTCGTGTCCTGCCTCTATAATTGCCTCAAGTGTTCCCACCGAAAAGTCCGGTGTTCCCATGAAAATTACTCTCATCTTACTGCCTCCCAGATATTTTCCAAGCTCAGATAACAAATGTCATCCTAATGATTACTCCTGTGTATCCTCATATGTCACATCGTGAAGTGCGCCCTCAACCTTCTCCACATAGAGATGTCCATCGAGATGGTCAAGCTCGTGGCAGATACATCTGGCCAAAAGCTCTTCTCCCTCTATCTCATACTCATTCATATCCTCGCCCATGAAGCGAGCCTTTACATAATTCGGGCGGGTCACCTGTCCGGCCTTTCCCGGTACTGAAAGACAGCCCTCATCGCCGGTCTGCTCTCCGTCAGACTCGATAATTTCAGGATTAATCATCACGATCGGACCCTCGCCCACATCGATAACAACGATCCTCTTTAATATGCCAACCTGTGGTGCGGCAAGTCCTACACCATTGGCCTCATACATAGTCTCAAGCATATCATCAATAAGTGTTACTATCTTTGGAGTCACCTCCGTAACCTCTCTGCAGACCTTGCCAAGTACAGGGTCTCCCTCCAATCTAATAGTTCTAAGTGCCATAATTGCCTCCTTCTATATCTATCAAAATCCACTCATCGGATTGAAATCAAATGAGATATTAGCATGTTTCATTGCCGTATCAGCTTTCACCGCCTGCTCTATGCCATCCTTTATAGAAATGAGCGCCGCATAGTCAGATGTCTTCATGTAAATCACCTTGCGGTATATGTCATTTACCTTGGCGATGGTCGCATCCGCAGGACCGATGAGCTGAATCAGATGCCTATCATCCGGGCTTTGATTTTCATCTGCATGCGATATCATCTGCGACGCTATATCGTACACTTGCTGTGACATGCTACTGCACTCACTCTCATCAGGTGATGTGACATGGACTAAAAGCATATTCCATACAGGCGGATAGTTCATAAGCCTCCTGTACTCTATCTCCTTATCGTAAAAAGCCTCATAATCCTGCTCTTTGGCAGTCCGGATGGCATAGTGGTCAGGGTCGTAGGTCTGGATAACCACATTGCCGGGCAGCTTTCCTCTGCCGGCGCGCCCTGCCGCCTGTGTCAGCAGAGCAAAGGTGCGCTCCGCCGCATGAAAATCATTCACATGCAGTGACATATCCGCCGCCAGCACACCAACCAGCGTGACATTTGAAAAATCATGCCCCTTTACAATCATCTGCGTACCGATAAGTATATCAGCCTCATGATTGGAAAATGCCTGCAGAATCTTCTCATACGCATCCTTCGCCCTCGTGGTGTCATAATCCATGCGCAGTATACGCGCCTGTGGAAAACGCTTTGCCACCATCGCTTCTATCTTCTGTGTGCCGGCCTTAAAGCCGCTAATGTACTTCGAGCCACAGCTTGGGCACACCTTCGGCACCGGCTGTCTGTAGCCGCAGTAGTGACAGACCATCACTCCACCGCTATGTTCACTGAGTGATACATCGCAATGAGGACATTTTACCACAAAACCGCACGCTCTGCACGACATAAATGCCGATTTCCCCCTTCTATTTAAAAAAAGCATGGTCTGCTGGCCATTTAGAAGCCGCTCCTCCATAAGTTCCTGAAGCCTGGTGGAAAGAATCGAGCGGTTTCCCTCACGAAGCTCCTGCCTCAAATCGACAACCTCACACTTTGGAAGAGGTCTGTCGTCCACACGCTTATCCAGCTCCAAAAGCCTGTAAACGCCTGTCTTTGCCTTGTAATAGCTATCCACCGACGGTGTTGCAGAGCCAAGTACCACAATAGCATCGGACATGCGCGCGTACTCTATCGCCACCTCCCTGGCGTGATAGCGTGGCACCGACTCGCTCTTGTATGAATTCTCGTGCTCTTCATCTATTATGATAAGTCCTAAATTTGAAAAAGGTGTGAACAGCGCCGACCGCGGGCCAATAATGATGTCAATATCACCATTCTTAGCTCTCTCAAACTGGTCATAACGCTCACCATTTGAAAGTCTTGAATTGATTATCGAAACCCTGTTCCCAAATCTGGCAAAAAAACGCATTACGGTCTGGTAAGTGAGGGCAATCTCGGGAATCAGCACAATCGCCTGACGCCCGGACTGTATACAGTGTGCGATAAGCTCCATGTACACCTCAGTCTTGCCGCTTCCGGTGACACCCTTAATCAGATAAGTATTTCTAAGGCCAGCGGCAATGTCGCCTTCTATCGCATCAACCACACTCTGCTGCGCGGCATTCAGTACCTTATCATAGGTGTCAACACTCATATGCTCCACAGGATTTCTGTAGCCGCTCTGTGTGATGATCTCGATAAAGCTGCTCTGCTCAAGCGCTCTTATAGTGGCAGCCGACACCGACAGCTTGCCTGTCACAAAGGAATACTCAAGGCGCGCCCCATCATCAGCATCAATCAGTGCACGAAAAAGCCTGGCCTTTGCCTTTTGTTTTTTTGCCTCGCAAAGCGCCAGCTGCGCCCTTGCCTTTACCTTATCTATTTTCAGTGCAATACTGCGGCTCACCTGCTCCTTAGCCTGCTTCTTTACAGGTATAACAGTCTTAAGCGCCTGATTCATGGTAGAGCCGTAATTGCGCCGTATCCATGCCGCAAGTGCGATGAGCTTTGCCTCCACAGCCACAGAGTCTGCCTTTATCCCGATAAGAGGCTTTGTCCTTGCCGGGTCGTACTCAGGCTTATCCGTGACCTCAATCACATAGCCTGTGATAGTGCGGCTGCCAAATGGAATATCCACGCACACACCCGGACGGATGTCGCATAAAAGCTCATCCGGGATGCTGTACTGAAATGTCTTATCCAGTTTTTCGTGGGATATATCCACAATCACGTTGGCATACATAACTGATACTATTTAACTCCTTCGTATTTCTCCTCGCAGTACTTGCAGCGGTAGATTTCGTTTTTCTCATCGGAAAGCACGAAAATCTGGTCAAGCTCCTGCTCAATTGAAGTGATGCATCTTGGGTTTTTGCACTTGATGACATTTTTCACCTGATGAGGCAGCTTAAGCTCCATCTTGTCCACAATCTTGTCACCCTTTATCACATTTACAGTGATATTGTGGTCGATAAATCCAAGGATATCGAGGTCTAATGACTCTATCGGACACTCTACCTTGATGATATCCTTCTTGCCCATCTTGCTGCTCTTTGCATTCTTTATGATTGCAACTGTGCAGTCGAGCTTATCAAGCTTTAAATCCCTGTAAATCTGAAGACTCATACCTGCCTTGATATGATCGAGCACAAAGCCCTCATGTATTCCACTAATATTCAGCATATTATCCTCCTTTAGTCCTCAGCCAGTCCAAGCAGTGTCAGAATCAGTGCCATACGCACGTAAACCGCATACTGTGCCTGCCTGAAATAGCATGCTCTCGGGTCATCATCCACATCAACAGAAATCTCATTCACACGTGGGAGCGGATGAAGTACAATCATATCATCCTTTGCAAGCTCCATCTTCTCCTTTGTCAGAATGTAGAAATCCTTCAGACGCACATAGTCCTCCTCATTGAAGAAACGCTCCTTCTGGACACGTGTCATGTAGAGCACATCAAGCTCTCCCATGGCATCCTCGAGCTTTTCTACCTCCTTGAACTCGATATTGTTGGCACGAAGCACATCATCGCGCACATAGTCAGGCACCTTAAGCTCCTCAGGCGAGATAAGCACAATCCTCACATTGTCATATCTGATGAGTGCATTGATCAGTGAATGCACTGTACGTCCAAACTTTAAATCTCCGCAAAAGCCGATTGTGATATTATTCAATCTGCCCTTGATGGAACGGATTGTAAGGAGATCAGCAAGTGTCTGGGTAGGATGCTGATGACCTCCATCGCCTGCATTTATTACAGGGATACGCGATTTTTCTGAAGCCACAAGCGGTGCACCCTCCTTAGGATGACGCATGGCACAGATATCCGCATAGCAGGAAATAACCCTGATAGTATCTGAAACGCTCTCGCCCTTTGACGCAGATGACGAATCAGCACTGTGGAAACCTAACACCGAACCTCCTAAATTAAGCATGGCAGCCTCAAAGCTAAGCCTGGTTCTCGTGCTTGGCTCATAAAAACAGGTTGCAAGCTTCTTTCCATCGCACTTGTGTGCATATTTCTCAGGATGAGCCTCTATATCATTTGCAAGATCCAGAAGCTTGTCCAACTCTTCTACAGAAAAATCCAACGGACTCATTAAGTGACGCATAATTTGCCTCCATTCTTTTTCGCGTAACAATTTTTATTACATTTTTTCTATCATATAATAACTTAGCGCAATATTCAAGTTGGCTTTTACACTTTTTTGTTGTAGAATATATGACAGAATATAACTGTTCTGAACGCTTAGCAATTGTATTGAAGTTTTCATACAATTACGACAATTCAAACATCAAAAAGGAGAATAATATGTCTGTAAATGAATCACAAATCAAAAACACCACAGCCGGCGCAATCGATGATGACGATGCTGTAATCTTTAAGGAGAGAAAGAGACTGCTGTTTCTCGGTCTGCCGTGGACTTTCACAAAATATACCATCACACCGTCCTTTATCACTGTAGAGTCCGGACTCTTGAGCACCACAGAGGATGACTGCTACATGTATAAGGTAGCTGATGTAAAGCTCACCACATCACTGATGGAGCGCATTTTTAAGCTCGGCACCATAGTCTGCTACACAGGCGACGTCACAAACCCTGAGCTTAAGCTCGTTCACGTAAAGCACTCACGCGAGATAAAGAGCTATCTGCTCAAGCAGTCTGAGGCCGCAAGACTTAAGAGACGCACCTTAAACACAGTGGATATCGGTGCGCACGGAGCAGACATGGCAGATTTGGATCATGATGGTATTCCGGATTCGCTGGAATAGACTTTGCTCGTATTATACATCAGATATTGTGTATTATTTAAAGGAAGCAGCTTCCGGTTAATCCGGAAGCTGCTTCTATTTTTCATTTCATGCTATCTCATTTAGACAAATACCCTCTGACCACAGCCTTTCGCGCCACAAGCTTCTTAAGCCTCTTATACATCACGACTGCAAGCTCACAATCACCGGCTTCAAGCTTATCAGGTCCATAATTGGCCATAAGCACAAGCTCCATAAACCTCTCAAAATCGCTCCTTACAAGCTCAGGATAAGCAGCCAGCACCGTATCAACAAACTCAGGCCTTGTGGTGTCCATACCAGCTGCATCCACACAAGCGCCAGCCTTAGCAGATATCCTGCCATCCCTCTCAAGCAGCTCATAAAAGCTTATGAATATGATTCTGACTCTATCGCCCGGTGAAAGCCTCTTATCGAGCGCAAGCGTGCGTCTCTTCACATACCATACGCGCAGTATGACCGCAATTATCACAAGTAATATGCCACACACCGTACCAAGCAAAAGCTTAAGCTGCCTGATGTGCTTCATATCGGCCCCGGTACCCGCTGTATCCTCTCCATCATGGTCAGCATCCTTGTCCTTTTTGTCCGCAATACTCTCCGTATCCTCTGTGTCAGCCTCCGGCATATCGAGATTGGCAATCGTGCCGGCAAAGCCCGGAGTCGTCTCCACAGGAGTCCAGCCGCAGTCAGGCATGTAAATCTCCACCCACGCGTGCGCATTGTCATCCTGAAGCACAGCCATATACGAGCCGTCAGCCTGTCCCGAAAACAGATTGGCAGGAGCCGCATAGCCCACCACGTAGCGCGCCGGTATGCCGCAGGAGCGGAACATCACAACAGCAGCCGAAGCAAAGGCAGTTGAATCACCCTTCTTTTTTTCAAACATAAAGCGCTCAATGTAGTCCTCATCATCAGAAATCTTTGAAGCGGATTTGGAGAACTCACACCTCTCCCACAGAGTCCTCACAACAAAATTCTTCACATCATCAATCTTTTCATATGAAAGATCCTGCTTCTGCGTATCGCTCAGATTTCCCTCAAGCTTCTTGTCCCACTCCTTTTTCTTCTTTTTGCAAAGCTTTTCGATGCGCTTTTGGCTCTCAGGCACATCGGTATAGTGGGTATTCACATACGACTCGTATGAAGCCTCCAGCTCATCAAGCATATTCCGGTGATTGTACGAGCCAAGCGCACCTGCTGTGTCACCGCCATCGGAAGCAGAAGCATCCACATCCATCCACTTCTTCATCGTATCCATGTATGCGCTGCTCTCAAAGTACTCATACCGGTCATCCTGTGCAGTCTGCCCCTGCACCGAGCAGTCACCGCCCAAAATATTATAGTAATCATTCAGGTAAGCCTGATAAGGCACATAGGTGTATGCAGTATTCGCATTGAGCCTCTCGACTGAGATTGTGCGTGAAGACACAGCATCCTCACCTTCCTCGGCATCAGAGCCATCCACAGCGTCGCCACCATCCAAAGCTGCATCACCGGATGCGAAGTCACCTCCCATACGGCTCTGCACATACATCATCCGAAGAAATGGCATATTCTGGATATAAAGGAGCGAATCACCATCCGTCTTCCAGTTTAAAGCCGCATCTGTCAGGCTGTCTGCATCACCCATGCTCCACCTGTTTGACGTATAGTCTGCACCCACATAGCCCTTTAAATAAAGAATCTCTGTAGGCTTCTCACTGACAGTCACCTTAAGTGACTCCACCTCATCATAAGCCGTACCGTCCACATCGCCAAGCACACCGTCAGACACGCCACCTCCCACGCCCTCGAGCGATAGATTGAGCCTGCCGCCTGACACCTGCGGCAAAAACCTGTACAGAAACTGAAGGCCGCTGCTCTTCACAGGAGCTGTCACATCCGACACCACGGAAAGCGGAGCATTTACAGCCGGCCGCACCACAAAAAAAGCTAAAAGCACCACAACAGCACCAAAGCCTGCACAAAAAGCCGCAAGCATATTGGCAGCACGTCTGGCTTCCTTCACATTCGTATCAAACACAGCCTCATCGCCCTTGCCCCAGAGCTTTCTTCTCACGCGCACAGACGAGCCTGCATATGTACATAAAAAACAAAGGAGCATCACAAAATAAGCTCCCTTTGAAATCCTTCCACCACTAAGCAGTGAGCATATCACCACAGGAAAAGCCACAAACAAAAACATGGCTCCATCCTGCCTCTTAATCACAGCCTCAGCCATCAACCAGGCAACCACAAAAAACATAAAACAAAAAAAAATGGTCGCCCCGGTCCCGGCATCTGAAATGAGAGTTATGCCACTTTGATAAATCCGGTTCATCTGACCGGCAATACAATTAAAGGTATATAGTAAGCCCTTCTTAAAAGCCTCCTGCGCAAGCAAAATGCCAAAGCACCACAGTATGATGCTAAAAAGAAGGACGAAAAAGCGATATCTGGCCAAAGCCCTGTATTCAAATATAAATGTAAACCACACACAAATGGCTGCCCCTACAGCCGCAAGCACCGGGTAATTTACAGACACTGAAAACGCATACAGAAAAATCCTAAAAAGCGCCATCACCGAAAAAAAGCACATGACCATCATAGGCCATATAGCGTGCGTTCCCTTATTCCCGGGCTTCGTGAGCAGTGTGGCTCCTACAAGCTCTAAATCTCCCATACTGCAAGCTCCTCATCCACCTTGTCATAATCAATATGCTTCACGCGCACACCGTTGTGATAAAAGCTGCCATCCATGCCAAGCCGCATCGTATTGCTGTCAGCCGCAATCTCCCTGTTCTCATAGAGTGCATCCACATCCACAGGCTCCTCATATATGCCCGACTCACAAAGCTGCTCGAGCATGGAGTATGTATCAGACTCACTCGCCACAAACCGACTCATGACGCGCTTCTCCTTATCATCCCACCAGATGACATTATGCTTCATAGAAGCAGCTGCCATAGACCACGACACAGAGCCAAGTATCTCAAGAAAAGCATCCATCACACTGACACGTTCATCGCCGGTGCCTTTATATGACATATCGGCAAAGATAAATGCAGTCTCATTCATCGGCAGGCTGTACTCCTTCACCATGAAATCATCCGTCTTTGCGGAAAGCTTCCAGTGAAAGCTGTGAAGCAAATCCCCTCTCCTGTACTGTCTGATATCAAACACCTCAGACGAATCCTCACCATGGCGCAGCTTTGAAAAAAGCTCACCGTCCACCGACTCCGAAAGTCCAAGCACACGCGCCATATCAAGCATATGAATCCTCGGCAGCACAAATACTGACGAGCTATGCTCTGAAACGCTGCACTCACGCGTAAAGAGGCTCAGGTAATCCTTCACTGCGACCTTTCCTATATTGAAATACAGCTTGCCGCAGTAGCCGGTACGCAGGTAAAAGCAAAGCGAAGAGCCTGAGCCCGGCGTAACAAAGGCATCACGCGTATAGGCACTCTCCCTGCTTGAAAGCCTGCTGTGACACAAAAGCGTGACAGGTACAGTGCTCATCGGAAGCACAGAAGCATTTGAGACATGCACATCCACCTCAAACTTCTCTCCCTTTGGCACATATCTGTCCGGCACCACTAAAGACGCACTCAGATTGCGCTCCAGATAAACGGAAAGCATAAACAGACACGGCACAAGCAAAAGCTCAAATGAAAGCAGTGTGCGCGCTATATCATTGTCCCAGAACAGTGCAACTGCGAGTGTACATATAATTAAAGCTATGTAAGAAACCTTTTTCTTCATCAATACCTCCGAAAATCAGACATGCTATCTGCCTTCTGTCTGCGGTGTAGGCTGCTTCACCGACGCTAAAATCTCAGCAAGAATATCCTGCGCAGACTCATTGTACATCCTGCCCTGCGCACTCAGCACAATCCTGTGACGCGCCACATTAATAAACACAGAAGCCACATCACGCGGCAGCACATACTCACGCCCCTCAACATAAGCAGACGCCTTGCTCATCCTGGCAAGTGCAAGCGCACCACGCGGACTGACTCCAAGCTCTATCCGGTCATTGTTTCTCGTGGCCTCCACCAGGCTCACGATATACTCATAAACCGTCCTGTGGACAAATACACTCTCCACTTCCTTTTGTATCGCAACGAGCTCATCGGTGAGAATGGACGGCATGATATTTTCCATAGGATTGCCATGGTCACGGCTCATCAGAATATCAAGCTCATCCGCTCTGTTGGGGTATCCCATGCTGATGCTTATCATAAAACGGTCGAGCTGTGACTCCGGCAGCATCTGTGTACCTGCAGAGCCAATAGGGTTCTCCGTAGCGATAACGTGAAACGGTCTTGGCACCGGATGAGTCACACCATCCACCGTCACCGTGCGCTCCTCCATCACCTCAAGAAGCGCGGACTGTGTCTTTGGCGATGTACGGTTTATCTCATCAGCCAGAAACAGATTGCACATGACAGCGCCCTCCTCATAGTCAAACCTGCCAAGCTCCTTCCTGTAGATAGAAAAGCCTGTGATATCTGTAGGCAGTACATCAGGTGTAAACTGCACACGGCTCTGCTTCATATCCAAAACCCTCGCAAACGCAAGCGCCATGCTCGTCTTGCCCACGCCCGGAATATCCTCAATCAGTATATGCCCGTTTGCAAGAATAGCCTCCATGATGGCAAGCACACAGTCATCTTTTCCAATAATCACCTGTTTCACAGCTTGTATAGCCTGAGCGGCCTTCTCATAACCCTTCATATATTACTCGTTCCTCTCTCTTCTTCTGCGCCTTACAATTATAATAAAAATCATAGTCTCCAGTGTACCTGCCACAGCAAGCGCCACAAGCATCCACGGCCACACATCCACTATTCGCTTCGTGAGTGCGCCCGACTGCATCTGATTCTTTGTCTCACTCTTCTTCTCGCCTGTGTACTCAGTACGCTCACCACGCACCAGAAGACGGTGCGAATTAATCGCATACGGTGTACAGGTGACAAGTGTACAGTAATCCTTCCCCTCCACTATATCAAGGTCTCCCGACTCGTTAGGCTCGACTACCTTAATCTGATCCACCTTGTACGCAAGAATCTCATCGAGCACATGCAGGTAAAACTCATCGCCCATCTCAAGCTTATCAAGATTCGTAAAAAGCACCGCACTCGGAAGACCTCTGTGGCCTGTCAGCACGCAGTGAGTACTCTCGCCGCCGAGCGGATAGCTGGACTGCTCCATATGACCAACACCCTTTGCGAGTACATCATCACTCGTGCCGCTATATATAGGCAGATTCACATCAATCTTTGGAATAGTGATATATCCAAGTGACTCCCCGACATCCACGAGGTCTGCATAGCTTACCGCACCGCTCTCACTCTCTGTGCTCTCAGCCGACACCACAGTACTAAGCTGGTCATTGTACTTGGTCGCAGCCTCCTTTAAGGCATCCACCTTTTCCTCGTCCAGCTGCTTCACCTCACTGTCATAGCTTGTGATAGCAGAGCTAGCATGCTTTTCATTTATACGGTTGCTGATATATGGGTAGAGCGCAATCGACATTCCGGTGAGGAAGAGGATGGCGCAAAAGATTATTCGCAGTTTCTTCATAGCTTGTATTCCTATAGCTTTTTCCTATACCTAAGGCTTCTGATAGCACTTATTCAAATCCACAACTGCATAAGCTGCATAGCTGTCTGATTGTAGAGTTGAATAAATGTTAGCATATCGTTTCAAAAATGTAAAATGAAATGGTAACCTCCGCACATGCAGACCTGTAAGTCTGTATATACGAAGGTTAGTCATCCCTTTGCTCTTGTAAGAGCACTTTATTCGGTTAATTCTTATCTAAACTCTCTATGGCTATTGCCAATGGTTAGGCTCTCTTTCTTCCTCTGAGCATGATGTATACTGCAGCGAGCATACCACCGATACCAATGATTAAGAACATTGCGGTTCCGATGTCACCGGTTTTTGGGAGGGTGAAGCCTTTGCGGTTTTCGATTGTTACGCTGTAAGTACCAGCATTATTTGTATCTCCACCTGTGAATTTTGTTGAAGTAACTGTTGTCTTTGTACCAATTAAGTTATTGCTTTCATCATACCACTTATCAGTAGTCTTTTTTACTACATAATCAACATTTAAGTTCACTTCTACAGGTGCTTTCAATAAGTTATAACCACTTGCAGCTTTTGTCTCAACAAGGAAATATCTTCCATTTTTAAGGCCGTTCAAACCACTCTCAGCAATCTTACCATCTATTCCAGTTGTTAAATTAGTTTTTATAGCAACTGCATTTTGTTTTAATTGTTCTTCAGTAGGATTTGTCTCGTTTCCTGTATATCTGTACAAATCAAATTGTACACCCGAAAGCTTGGTTGCATTGTTATTTCCATCTACTTTTGTTACATCAATAGAAAATGAATATACTATTGCCTGATCCTTGATATGATCCTCACCAGGGGTTTTACTATTATTAGGATTAGTTGGGTCTACTGTTGGATAAATTGCATTTGAGTAATCAAGCTGTGCATCGTTAAGATTACCATCCTTGCCAATTTTCGCATTTTCATTTAACTTTGTTTTGAAAGTTACTTCAATTGAATCAATATTTGCTGCTTTAAGTTTAGACTTACCTGTATCGGTAAATTTGATTGTCCATGAACCACCTGCTTGGTTATCAGTTGGTTTTGTTAAATTATAATCAGTATTCTCAGCAAATGCGATATTATCAACTGCTACCTTATTAGCTTTATACGTAATGGTAATGTCAGCGTCAGCTTCTACCCATGTAAGAGCATCCGACATTGTATCAGTGATTGAGTATTTATTTAACTGGTCTACATTTGATGGTACTGATGCAGACACTTTCCACTCTACCATATCACCGATTGAGGCATCTGCAGCATTTTCATACGTATCACCTTTTTTTACCTCTTTCTTGAGGTCTGGCTTTTCGTTGTCTGCGGTAATTACTGCACTATCGCCTTTATTTTCACCATTAATTGAAATTGATTTATTAGTATTTACTATAAACTCATATGGGGTTCCGTTTAAGATATATCCATGGTTTTTCTCGTCTGTTCCTAAACTTGTCTCGATAAATCTGTACTTATCTGGAGCAAGCCCATTAACTGTTATCTGACCTACTGTTCCTGCACTACTACTTGTAGTATAAATACCATCTTCATGACCTGCAGTTGTAAACAGCTCCCACATCCCTGATGTCGTATTATATCTTTGCAACGCAAACTGTACTCCACTGAGAGCTGTTGAAGTACCTTTTGTACCATCAGCACTTATTGTTGTACCAGTCTTTTTAAGAGTTATTCCCGAATAAACAGCCTCATTCTTAGGCTCTGCAACTACATCATAGTTCCAGGCTGTACCAGCCTCATTTGTCATAGGAACTGAAACTAAAAAGTTTGCTGTTTTATTTACAATCTGTGAAGGAGCATTTGTCTCCTGTACGAGATAAAGTCCTAATTCAAGTTCTGTAAATTTTGCTGTTGCTGTAGTTTTCGTTGTATCTAAAGCTGTAGTTGCTTTTTTTCCTCCAGCTAAAGTTCCATTTTCAACATCCTTATTAGTATTAAGTTTATTTAATACTTTGGCATATATGTCATCAGTATATTTCTGTGCCTCAGTCTCATTTGACGTAAAATCATCTGCTACAAGTCCCAATCCAGTCACCGGTGTATATTTAAATCCAACCTTTGAAGATGAAGAATCCTGTTCAATATCAGCCACTTTCCAGATTGTAAATTCAACATCTGCTAACGGTTTATCATTTGACGTATTTGCATCTGTACCTTCATACTTATTGATTGTCAACGTACCTTTCTGAGTTGTATCAATCGTAGGTAAAGTAGGTCTTGTAGCACTATCTGCCCAAGCCGGTGTGCCGAATGATGTCAGCACCATGGCTGCTCCAAGGAGACCAGCCAACATTTTTCTAATTTTTTTCATGCCTTTTTCCTCTCTTATATCTTTTTCATTGTTGTCGTGTTACGTGCGACCGGCAGGTGTTACTTGCCAATCGCGTTTCTTCTTTGTCTCTTAAGTTTGGAGTATTGTACCTCCTTTCTAAGAGTAATCAAGAAAAATATCAAGCAGCCCAGCGTTGCGAGCGCCATTCCGCATAATATGAATAACATTGCTCCATAACCACCGGTTTTTGGTAGAAGGAACTTGATACGATTGCTGATTTGAAGCTCTATCGTATTCTTATCTGTTGCTTTGGTGAAGTCATATGACTGTCCATCTACTGTTGTTACGTTGTTCCTTAATATTTTAATGGTTATTGGATCCTTTAATAAATTGTAGCCTTGTACAGCTTTTGTCTCTGTCAGACGATATGTTCCATCTTTTAAGTCTTTAAACTCTGCTATTCCCTGTGCTGTTCCAACACTACTATCTGTCCCACCTGTAGTAACAGTTATAGCAGCAAATTTAGGATCTAATTTAAAGCTCTCCCCACCTGTTGATGTACTATCCGGCACCAATCTTTCAAGCTTAAATTCAACACCATTTAGCCTCTTAGTTGTATCCGTAGCATCAACCTTTGTTATCTTGATGTTGGTCAGCGGACTGTATGTATTGGTTATCGTGTAATTCTTTGTAATTGAACTTCCAGCCTCTGTACTTGGCACCGATATAGCATCGGTATATGTAACCTTAAACAAGTCATTCAGATATTCATTATTTTCGATAACTTTTACAGAACCATCAGCTACTGTCACTTCTACTATTCGATACTTATATGGCTTATTTTTATCTACTTTTCCATCAGTATCATTTGCATATCTGTCCAGTCCGGTAAATGAAAATGTCCATTCAGTCTTATCCGGATTATATGGATCTTTTTTCAAAGTAATATAGTTGGCTGTGGTCTGCCCCGGTGTTGCATATTCCACTGCAGCCCACGGATCGCTATCATTTACACGTCTTTGAAGCTGTATATTTATTGAATCAGGCATTGTAACACCACTGACATTTTCCCATTTCTTAGTAAGATCAATGTTTACAACCGGATTCAGTTTATTAGTAAAAATAAACTTCGGTTGTTCAGCAGCATCAGCCTTTACAGTACCTGACACTTCAGTAAGTTTGGTTTCTTCATTATATGTGACAGTTGGTTTGTATTTTTCTTCCAGTCCATTGCCACTTGAGACATCCACACTTTCAAGCACTGCACCATCAGTAGCGCTTATCTCTGATATTGTATACTGTGTTCCTGCAGGAATACCTGAGATGACTATTGGGTCAAATGTTCCGCTTGTATTCTTCTCAATAGTGTATGTCTTCTCAATCGTTTTAGTTCCTTCCAGACCCATACCTGCCACATTGAAAAATTTCACTTTAAAAGTATATGTACCTTTTAGATCATCTGATACAGCAGCCTGTTGTTTTTGAATAGTAATTGTTCCTGTCTTTACTTTATTTGTGTATTTGACCTTTAACCTGGTGGATGTCGTAGAATTGTCAGGATCACTATATGATCTAAATACAATCGTATTTTCATCGTAAGTATTTACATTGCCATTCTTCCTTGCCCAGGCTGAGGAATCCACCACAGAATTTGTTCCAGGATATCCTATCGTTTTTCCACTACTTCTTGCATTTGTAATATCAAGGCCATCATTATTTATTTGATGACCATCTTCTGCTCCTGTTTTATATTTTTCCTTTCTTCCATCCTTTATTGTACTGCCGGATTGATTTGTCAGGTTTGCAGTCACAGAAGATAAATCAACCGTAGTTCCTTCACTATTTACAGCGGTAACCGGCTCACCATTTTCATACATTGTCCACGATGGCTCAAAAACCTCTGTATCCACATCCTCACTTACAGCTATGTAACTGCCTCGTCTGAACTGGTCTGTGAATGTTGCAGTCTCACCATTTGCCAGTACAAATACGCCATCATCACCCAGGATATTCGTGGTAGATGATTTATCCGATGATATAGTATATACGGCATTTTCCGGATACATCAAGGTGCCGCTCTCAACTGAGCCATAATCAGCTATCTCATACTGCTTTGTAACAAAGCCTGTTGGATTTGTCACCTCAGACGAAGGAATAAACTTAAAATCATCCAGATAGAAATCTCTGCTGTAGTCATAGTTAAACCTGATATACCTTATTTTTGATAAATTAATTTGACTACTTCCAATAAGCTTGTCAATTTCCACATTTACGGTTATCCACTTCTTGTTTGTAAGTGAACTATTTGCAGTGGCTACATCATTTGTCAAATAATTCCCAGCCTGTTTTCCGTCTGAATCCTCGAGTCCGATATACATAAACTGTGTACTCGGATTATCTTTATAATCATAGTAAAACTTAAACTGCAGATATTTATAATGATCCGTTGCACTGCCTGCAGTATACGTTGCATTAAAGCTATCACTTCCAGCAGATAAAATGCTTCCCCATCTTTGCTTTTTGTATGAACCGCCCACATTATCAAGCTGTGCCAGCCAATGTACTACATTTGTTTGTCCAACCCAATTGTTTACTTTTTCAAAAGTATTTCCAGATACATTTTGCACCTTATTGCTTTCAAATGTGTCATTAAATACTTCCGTTTTAATTGACTGTCCTGCAGTTGCTTTTTTAATACCAAAATGTGTAGCCTGATTCTGTATAGTAAATGGAAATACAGACGTATTGTCAAACAATGTGTCCGGGAATATATCTTTATTCACGCCAGCTGTATCCACATTCTTCTCCACCTGGAATTCGTTCTCGTCCGGGAAGTTGAATGATATAGACATATTTGACTCCCAGAGGCCTCGCTCCATGTAGAACATGGTGAGGGTGTGTTCTTTGGTGAAGTAATCCTTCGTAATCGTTTCATCACTAGCAAAACTATTCACCTTTGACGGAGTCACCCCACCACCTGTAGCATCATTCTTCACACTCGATACCGTCGCTTTTTTGTCTTTAAAATTTATTGTTCCGTTAACCTTACCATGGCCTCCACCTACATCAAGTACCAGCTTACCATCAATAAATACCCATACGTCATCATCTCCTGAAAAGTTGAATTCGATAGGCGCATCCTCATTATCTGTTGTCTTAACGGTTCCATCTGATGTCAATTTGAATTTCAAATCAAATTTTTGTCCAAAGCCATAATTGAGCATGGTTGCGTTTCCTGACTGCGCATTTGTATTAAAAGGAAAATAATTATTATCGTTTGTCGCAGGATAACCTGGACTAGCCGTTTGACCCTTTACAGCCTGGTCTGAAGGATTCAGAAAATATCCATCTTTTACACTTTGCTGTAGCTGCAGATTCTTATTTGAAGCGTTATTATCAGCACTGTCAAAATACCAGTAATCCACGCTTCCTTTGTAAGAAGTGCTTGTAACTGGTTTCTTAACAAACGGAAATGTTACATCCTTGTACACCTTACCGAGCACTGTGTTCTTTGAATTGTTTCCTGTCAGGAAATCCTCATTAAAATATGGTGCTGCAACTGTTTTGCCTGAAGTCTTTATCATCAGGTTGTTATTGGATAGCGTATCAGCTACAAGCCCCTGCACTGCACTATTTCCATTTGAAAGTTCATAACCGTTTCTGCCCCACATGGAATTGTTCTCATATATAAACTTATTCCAGTCACCGCTTCCATACAAATTCAAAGAGGCTTTAATGTCGCTATAGTTGCTTCCTTTATAATTTTGGAAATTGCCCCAATATATTGATGATGAAGCATTGTTTTTATCATAATATGAGCTTAGTGCCTGATCCAGCTGTCTGAAAGGCTGATATATATAGTGTAGTATTGGATTATTGCCAAGGCTATTTAAATCAGTATTATACGAATAGGCATCTCTATTGTATCCATTCAGCTCATAATCGGAATAATAGTCATACAATGTTGTATTGACATAGAGCATATTGCTATTCCTGGTAAGAGTTCCCTGCGGTATGTCCACAATCGTGTCAGACGTTGCAGTACTGCCACCATCCTTTGTTTTTCCTTCGGCATTTCTAACTGTATATAGTTCTCCCCAGTAGCCGGAGCGGTTGGTTGGTTTATATATACTGTCATCACTTGTATCTGCATAGAAGCAAGGATTTGTCAAACCATCAGGAATAGTTAAGTCATATGTTTTGTTAGCAGTAATCGTAATCGGTATCTTACCATCTGTACTACTATAAAACAAAATATGGCTATACTTTTTATCAAGCGCAGCCTGATAAACATCTGACCAGGTATGTGTTCCATCTGAGAAATCTTCAAGCTTTTTCAGGTCTCCATCCTTAAAATCATTTTCATTATTCCATGCATGATAACGAATGCCAGCATCTTTTAAAGGAAGGGAATTGTCAGTCACATCACCAGCATATGATAATTTGGATAATGTCGCATCAAAATACACTGTATTTAGCGAGCTGGCCTGATATGTTCCCTTTATACATATATTCGATCCGCTGTATGTGATTAAATTATCAGTTCCATTAGGATAGAATCTGTATGTAACACCATTTTTCGTTATAGAAATAATCGTATCCTTAGCTATAGTTCCGGATATACTATAGCTCAAAGTGTTGGTTGCGGTGCCATCAGGCACAACTTTTACCGGCTCCCCACTGCCAATCTGGATTGTTATATCATCGCTTGTCCTGAATGAAAGATTATTAAAATATAGTTTTGTTACATTAGGCGTTGTTTCACTCTTCTTTTCCTTACTCCACTCTGAGTATGTTTTACTCGAATCCTGTCTGATTCCGTAGTACAGGATGCCACCTTTGCTAATTGCTGTTGATATATCAAAGGAATCCGTAATAGCGTTGTTTTGAGCATCAATAAATCTCACATATTGATATGCTTTTCCATTCACATCATTCGGAACTGTTACTTTACCATCAGACAATTGTAGTGCCGTTACATGTTCACTTGTAGAGGCATCATAATTGCCATCTAAGCTGAACTGTGCCTGTACTCCGCTCAGATTACTTGCTGTCATATCAACAAACGTTAAACTTTGACCTGCATTTGATGTGTATTCTTTTAATGCATATACATCTTGATCCTCAATTTTCGTTGATGCAGGACCATTTTGTGCATACACCTTACCTTTTGCAAGAATATCACTTGATACTTCTGTTCTGTAATATGGCTTACTATTTATTACACCCCAATCAGTACCGTAAGTGAAAAAATATGTGTTTCCATCTTTTATTTCCCAATCTGTCGCATCCCAATACCAATATCCGCTGTTTTTATCATATTTACCTTGATTTATATCTTTCCAGCCAGTTACATTCAGCCTGATATCAGCACTACTATTTGTCCAATCAACACTGTCTAAATTCATACCTGCAGGATTTAAATATATATAATTCGGATTTACCGTAAAAGTTTTCGCGGTAGCAGTCTGCTCCTCCGCAAACGCACTTACCCCATAAACTGCTATTCCCAATATAACAAGCACTGCCATCACAATGCTGACTTTTCTTTTGAGTATTTTTCTCATTACCCTCATCATCAACTCTCCATACGATTCTACTCTTATACTATTTTCGATATATATAATTATATACTTTCGATGCTTTTCGTAAATATAATTTTTTTTAGATTTGTATCACTATTTTCATATCTTTTCATTTTCAACTTAAAAACATCACTATTAAATGGTGTTTTATTCCTAATTTTAGCACTTTTTGTCGATTTTTTGCTTCCTATACTGCATTCTTCCACAGCGCAAAGGGCTTCATCTCATGATACCGGCTGGGGCATGGGATGAAGCCCCGCCCTACTGCCACTGCCTGCAATTGTCTCAACAAATCGAGTAGGAGGCGGTGGCTAACCGCTGTCCTCTCACAGCACCGTACGTACCG
>ERZ1026882.125-NODE-125-length-61014-cov-95.742384_pt1 | contig 61014 bp, 59 predicted proteins | sample MGYA00380171_ERZ1026882 | MGnify/ENA primary metagenome ERZ1026882 (study PRJEB33269, sample SAMEA4719807) | human gut metagenome | biome: human-associated habitat; feature: organic feature; material: feces | place: Cameroon | collected 2013-10 ...
TGCCTCTGAAGGGGCAGCATGTATCAGGCGGTATCTTCGCACCAGCCATCAGCTATAACAAGAAGAACAAGACCTTCTATATGATCACCACCAACGTGGGTGCCGGCAACTTCTTCGTGAAGACCAAAGACCCATCCAAGGGCTGGAGCGAGCCTATCTATCTGAAGAAGATTGACGGCATCGACCCTAGCTTCTTCTTCGATGACAACGGAAAGGGATATATCGTGCATAACGGTCCGGTAGTTGGTGGTGCCGACTATGAGGGTCAGCGTGCTATCCGCTGCTTCGAATTCGACGTGAAGGGCGACAGCATCAAGGGCGACTTCAAGGAGATTCTGCGTGGCGGAACCCATGTAGAGGCTCGTCCTATCTGGATTGAGGGTCCTCACCTCTTCAAGAAGGGCAAGTTCTATTATCTGATGTGTGCAGAAGGTGGTACAGGCGGATGGCACAGCGAAGTAATCCTCCGTTCCAAAAACCCGATGGGACCATGGGAAGAGAATCCTAACAACCCTATCCTCACCCAGCGCACAGGCTTGGATCCAAACCGCAAGGACCCTGTATCAAGTGCCGGTCATGCCGACATCGTAGAAGATGGCAAGGGCAACTGGTGGGCAGTGTTCCTGGCTTGCCGCCCATACGAGGAAGATATGTACAACACAGGTCGCGACACCTATCTCCTGCCGGTAACCTGGAAAAACGGATGGCCAGAGATTCTCGCCAAGAACACCCCTATTTCTACAGTAGGCGAAAAGGCAGGATTGAAACCAGCCGCGAAGAACGAATTCTCGGGCAACTTCAGCTATGTGGATAACTTCGATGCAGCCGACAACGGTGTTGGTCTGAAGGATTTGAACCCACGCTGGATGTTCCTCCGCGACTTTACAGATTGCTATAAGGTAGAAAACGGCAAGCTGAACCTGAATCTGCTGCCAGGCAATATCTACAAGCGTGAACCGATGTCTGCCATCTGGGCACGCCAGCAGCACGGCACCTTCTCTGCCGAGACAGAAATCAACTTCACTCCTCGCAACGACAAGGAGATAGCAGGTTTGGCACTTCTCCAGAAGGAAGACCACAACTTCGTGTTGGGTAAGACCATGAAGAAGGGCAAGCTGATGATTACCCTGACCCGTGCCGAGAAGAACAACGTCACCATCGCCTCAGCCCCTATCAAGGCAGGCAAGCTGAAGCTGAAGGTAGAAGGTCACGACAGATATTATGATTTCTATTATGCTGAGGAAGGCGGCAGCTGGCAGCTGCTTGCCAAGGGCGTGGATGCCTCTAACCTGAGCACCCAGAAGAGCGGCGGCTTCATCGGTGCCTGCATCGGACTCTATGCTTCTTCCAACAAGGAATAACAGATATCATGATATGATATAAAAAATACAAAAAGACTCCCCGAAAAGCTCGGGGAGTCTTTTTGTATTTTGTCTTTGTATAAGTTTTATTTATTTTTCACAATATCCAATGTCATCTTACCTACCCAGATGGCGCTCTTGCCGTTCTGATCTACAGGCACTGGCTTGCCATCGAGATTGTTCAGATATTCCAGCTGCTTGAAGTAGGTGTGGCTATGACCGCCCAATATCAGGTCGATGTCACGGGTGGCTGGGGCTACCTCAGAATCGTCGATGCCATCTATCTTCCAGCCCAGGTGGGAGATACAGATGATGACATCACACTTCTCTTTCTTCTTCAATATCTCCGTCATCTCCTTTGCCTTGGCGATGGGGTCGAGATACTTGATAGGGCCATAGTTGGCTTCGGTAACCAAACCGGCAAGTTCCGGACCTAGGCCGAAGACGCCTATCTTCAGGCCCTTGCGCTTCAACACTACGTAGGGCTTCACGATGGAAGCCAATTCAGTGCCTGCGAAATCGTAGTTGGAGCAGACGATAGGGAACTTCGCCATCTTGAAGATGCGAACCATGTTGTCGATGCCGAAATCAAACTCGTGGTTGCCGATGGTGGCTGCATCATACTTCATCTCGTTCATCAATCCCACTTCTACATCCCCCTTGAAGAGCGAATAGTAAGGAGATCCCTGCGAGAAATCGCCACTGTCGAAGAGCAGTAGGTCGGGATTCGCCTTGCGCTCCTGCTTGATCATGGCTACGCGGCGGAGATAGCCGCCACGATTTGCCATCGCAGTATCAGCGAGATTAGGATTGATAGGCATCACGCAGGAATGCGTATCGTTGGTATGGAGCACCACCAGTTGTTTCTCCACTTTAGCCGGCTTTTTCGTTTTGGCCTGAGCTGCATCTGGCTGCATTGCAAAAAATGCAAGAGCCATCCCTATATATAATAATGTATGCTTCATCATTTCTACTTTTATTTTTCTCATTACTCAACTATGCATCGTCCTTCTATCTTAGACTCCACGCACTTTCCTTGCTTCTGCATCTCACGGAAATAATCCATGATAATATAGCGCACGTTATTTTCTTTCTGCTTAGGTGAAAGAACATCCGTACCGCTCTTGAAAGCCACTAACTGGTCGTTACCTTCAGCCAGGTAATCGAGCGTAGCAATGCGATAAGACTTAGAAGGGTCAACAGGCTGACCGTTGATAGTAGCCTCCTTCAATTTGCCATCCTTTGTAATAATAAGGCGGACAGCATGACTCAAACCTTCGCCGCCACGGTGGGCTATCTGCTGGAAGAGTTCAAGCACCTTCTCGCCGGTAAGCGTCAGGAAACAGATTTTGTTCTCGAAAGGAGCCACCTCGCTCACATCGCCTACGTTGATCTCGCCCTTGGCAAAGTCAGCACGGATGCCACCCATGTTATACACCGAGAAGACAGGCTGCTCATTAAACTGTCTGCCACCCCATACCAGGATGTCGCAAAGCAGATTACTGAGTTCGCTTTCAGGGCGATGACGAGTCATATCGTGGGCAATACTACCAACAACAGGCCCCATAATACTATCCACCTTATTTTTATAAGGAGCAATAAACTGGGCAGCCTCAGCATCAGGTTTAGCATCCCACCGCTGATCGATGAGAATGCGAGTACGTTCCACCTTTGCCACCTTGTATTTTTGAGCAGCAGAAGGACTGACCATCAGCAACATAGCAGCTGCTGCCAGCATACATTTACCACTATTTTTTTTCTTCATACTTACTAAATTTAAAACATGATGACACAAAGATACGAATATTTGTGGAAAAAACTAAGAAAAATGATTGAAAATTTGCGAGATAGAAGAAAAAAGCGTAACTTTGCACCCGCTTTTCGGCGTAACCGCTGTTGTCTGGGCAGAAGAGTTGCCCGTCCATGTTGCGCAGGAACGACAAACAATTTTTAATTCTATACAAAAAATGGATTTGATTAAAGTTGCTGAAGAAGCATTTGCAACCGGCAAGAAGTTCCCTGAGTTCAAGGCAGGTGATACTATCACAGTCGCTTACAAAATCGTCGAGGGTACAAAAGAGCGTATCCAGCTCTACCGTGGTGTTGTTATCAAGATCTCTGGTCATGGTGACAAGAAGCGTTTCACAGTTCGTAAGATGTCTGGTACAGTAGGTGTTGAGCGTATCTTCCCTATCGAGTCACCAGCTATCGATTCTATCGAGGTGAACAAGCATGGTAAAGTACGTCGCGCTAAGTTGTATTACTTGCGTAAGCTCACTGGTAAGAAGGCTCGTATCGCTGAGAAGAAGACTATTGCCAAGAACGCAGAGTAATTCACTTGATTACTATCCAAGTAAAATAAAAAGGAGATTCCTTGCAAATCATTTGCGGAATCTCCTTTTTTGTTTTCAGTTATCGTTATTTACTTTGAATATTCGATATGTTCATAAAAACTCTGTTCTTGTTGGTAATCTGGGAACTATATAGCAGCTAACAATAGTATAATTGGCAACAATAACAGAGTTAGTCTGATAACACTGTATATAAAAGTTAGAAAACATCCCATTTTTCTAAACCTCTCAAATTTCTTAATATACTTATCTTTATAAAAAATCAGAAAATAGAAAAACAATGCCTCTATTGCTAATAAACATATTATAATCGTATCAACATTAACAACGCCTAGCAAATAAGCCCGAATCTGCCCCAATCCAATATGCGGCATCCATAGATAAAAATCTAAGTCCCATAGCAAAAGCCAAAAAATAAACATAGCTCCAGTTCCATTATTTACTAAAATACCAACTCTCTCCAAGGCATTTCTATCATTTACATCAATAGTTATTGGAGATGTCTTATAAGCAATATTCCCTATTTTAGTAAATAGGGTGTAAATCATATAGTAAAGAAATGTAAAAACGTCCATCATATCAAATAGTTGAAATGCTCAACACAAAAGCAAAAATAGCGTAATAACTGGAAGAAAAAACAGGAACACACCAACAATGCCATATCCTATTTTTCTTAATATGCCATATTTGCTAAATTTATCAAAATACCGAATATACTTATTATTTTTCTCAAAGCAATAATACGACAAAAATATACTAAGAACTAAAATAACTATTACTATGCCATAATGATCCAAGATGAAATTTTTAATTGGAAAGCTACACATCTTAATAAAAATCATATATACATCTAACAAATACAAAATGATACCCAACAAGAACAGCCTAGATGAAGTACAAAAAGCATTCCTCCTTAGATATGATTTTGTAACTTCATCTTTTTCATCATTTTTTCCCCAAATACTTCTGTTTAGAACACATAGAGATTTATAACAAACAGAGTATAACATATAGAAAACAAACATTAAATATTTCATATAAATGTTCCTCTAAAAATTCATCATCTCATTCTAACGAGTTCTAGAGATAAGTGGAATTGCAGCAAACAACAAGATGATTGGCAGTATTATTATAGCAATAGCTACTAAACTGTAAGAAAATATTGACAATATACTCATTTTCTTGAACTTTTCTGCTTTTTTTACGAATCTATTATTGAAGAAATAAGCAAAATACATAGGAATTCCTAATATAATAGCAATACAAACTACCACTGATTCTCTACTCATGATTGACAATAAATCTTGCTGCAACTCTCCAAATCCACAAAATGGCATATATATATATATATCCATACTATACAGAGCAATACCAAGCATATAGAATGCATTAGTTGCATTTGTTACTGATATATCTATATTTTTGTTGGTGTGTCTGGCATCCTTATTGACCACGAAAGGCGAATTTCTGGAAATAAATTGTCCCATTTTATAAAAAATACTATACAACATATAGTAAATAAAAGCAAGAATGTCCATAGTCTAATATTGAATAAAATTTTGATTAATATTTGAATTGGAATATATTTCATTGATAGAATTATTGAATTGGTATGCTTGATAAATTTCGTAGCAAATTCCTCCTACAAAGCCACCTACATAACTAAATATAGCACTACCCACATAGTAACCTATACCAGCAGCTACCATAGCACCAATACCACTAGCAGAAGATCCTATTGTAAGAATACCACCAAGAGCTAAGCCACCAATGACTCCACCTATATTCGCCCCAATTCCTTTCCATTTATCTTTCTCTGAAAGATTGTCATCATAAAGAATTTCTAATGAAGAATGAACTGTTTCATATGTTAAATAAGCATTAAAATAGTTTGAGGAATATTTTAGCATTTCTTTTCCAACTTTTATAGAATTAAATGTAGCTATTCCACCCGGAACAGGCGTGGTGTCACTAAACCAATACAGTTTGAAATTATCTTCACTTAATGACATTATATTTTTTTTGCTCCATTTATAACCACTTTCTAACATTGCGCCTACAAAATCTTGTATTGACATATTTGACAAATCTGCTTGTATCGTATTATACGTTTGTCGCATCGTAGACACGGCATTATCATACGCTTTACTCGCATTAAGTTGTGCTTTATATATACCATAGTTAAATCCACCACCTGCAATGGTAGTGTATCCTCCATCCCATTTATGTTCTCCCTTCTCATTGGTTGAATAATTGATTCCAACAGCAACCACAGGTGTAATAAATGTAAAATTGAAGCCTAAATATCCAACTCCAATGCCATAACCAGCAAAAGCGCCAGCGATTCCACCCAAAGTCATACCAAGATATGTACTGCCAGAATTCCAATCCCATTTACCTGGGTTGAAATTGTGATTGGCTAAAGAACCACCAATATACGCCCCTACTAAAAATCCTATGCCTACTGCAAGAAATGGAAATTTACCATTTTTATCTACAAACTTAAGAGGATTGTTGAGCGCATAGGCATAACTATTAAATGCTTGTGGATCAGTATTGTCCGCTAAAACCGGATCTGGGCTTAAAAACCTACCAAGAATTGGATTGTATAAACGTCCATTCATATTGATAAGTTGAAATTTCTCTAGATGCTCATGCCCTGTGTATCCCCTATCCAAAAAAAGATTTGGTTCCTCACCAAAAGCATAATATGCGCCAGTCTCAGGATTACACATTCTCCCCCAAGGATCAAAACTAAGTTCTTCAACCATTTTGCCATCTTCATCATAAATTGCCTTGATACTACCTTGATAATCGCGAGTAATCTGATACAATAATTCAGCCCCTTCTTTCCTTACCAACACAACAGGAGCATTATAAGCATCTCCTCCTATATAAAGCCTCTCTTCCAAACCTTGTGCAGTTTCAGAAATCTCATATTTATTACCAAAGTAATATTTATGCCTATAATACTTTTCACTTTGCTCAAAAACGCTCATTTGACATCTTTGTCCATCTTCTCCATAAGTAAATACAGCCATTTTATCGCCACTTTCTATAGATAATGGTTGTAAAGTTGAGTTATACTTCACCTTTTGAGACGCCTGAGACAAGACATCTTCATTGGAGGTTAGACTTTCTAATTCACAAGAACGTATGTTATTGTATGAATATCCACCAACTTGCTCATTACTCATTATGTTTCCGAGTTCATCGTAAGTGATACCATGTCCATTAATCGCCGTCAACCTATCCATAATGTCATACTCATAGTTTTCTTTCACCCCATGATGATTATAGCGAGAAAGGAGATTACCTGTAGTAGAATCAAAATCATAGTTTTCTTTCCAAAGACAATTGTTGTTTCTATACATCCCAATTGCCGAAAGGGTATTATCGGAATCATAGTCGTATTTTACCTTGTATCCTAATGCAGAATATTGGCTTGCTCTTCCATTTTCATCTTCTCCATCTAGATGCCATGCTACTTTTTTGTCATTGACATTTATCTCTGTCAGTATTCCATTTTGGTAAACATAATTTTCTGTTATATCCAACCCATTGTTAGACTGATACTTTATAGAATTCACCTGTTCATCCTTATAAGAAAAAGTACGAATAAGTTCATTACCACCATTATACTCTTTCACAGACTCCATACGATGGAATTTATCATAAGAGATTTCTTTAGTAAGTTCCCCATTCTCATTTGCAACGGAACACAACTCGCCATAAGAATTATATGAATAATTATAAACTTTCTCATCTTCCACCGTCTTGGAAGTGACATGACCAAGAAGGTCGTAGCTATAACGTATAGATTTTTCTCCATCATTCACCTCCGCTACATTTCCTTCCTCATCATAAGAAGTATTTTTCTTACCTGAATAAGGATTACGTTTTGAAATCAAACGCCCAAAAGGATCATAAGTATAATATTGGGTAATTCCCCCTGTTGTTTCTTCAACAACACGCCCACCACCATCATATCGATATTGGACATTGCCCTTATAAGAATCCACAGAGAGTAAATCATTAAGGGCATTATAAGTTTTTCGTGTTGTCTTTCCGTTCTCGTTTATAGTAATATTTAGTCCATCGTATGAGTATGTTGTTATGTTACCTATAGGATCTTCTTTGGACAGTATTCTTCCAAAAGAATCATAAACATATTGATACTTTCTTGCAGATGCAGAATGTTTAAATGGCTGAGACATGGATATAACCTGGCCTCTTTCATCATATTCTTTATCAACATACAAATAACTCCCGTCAAAATGGCACGTCCCCTCTCGAACAACCAGTCCTCGCTCATCATAAAATTTAACCATGGCAGGTCTGCCCATTTCTGTCGTTTCTACCTTAAATAGTGAACCAGCCTCTCCTGTCGTCCAAGAAGCACAACTGTTGGATATTGTTCCATCATTTTTTTTCATTGTCAAAAGTGTTCCAAAGCCATCATATTCATAATACGAACTACCCTTGAAGTCTTTTGACTCTTTAAGCTGGTCTAACTCATTATATGTAAACGATTGAATCTGCCCATCGCCACCAGTTTTTGAAGAGACCAAGCCTTTATCGTTGTACTCGAATGCCGTTGTATGCCTAATCGAGGAATTGAAACTTTTCAGACTAATGGATGTATTTTGCCCTTCTGAGTTATATACATAATCCTCTGTATTTGCGAGATATCCATTTATAAAACTTTTCTTTTTCTTCAACAAATTGTTTTCATATTCATAATATGCCGAAGTATTCTCTTCTTTTTCATTTCTTTTTACCTCATGCTTTTCATTAATTAATTGTCCTAAGATATATTTATCATCATAATTGATGTTTTGGTATGTATATTCATCTATGATGCTACAATCGTTTCCAAGATGAGTTTTTTTTGCTATAATATTTAAATCACCATCATATTGAAATTCCTCCGTTTTGGTAATATTGGTGGCTTTATCTTTCTCTGTTGTCTTCACCAAAATACTCTTGTCGATACGATTGCTTCCTATATTTATTTTATACTCATTAGTCTTTGTCACATTAGCATCATCCTGCTGTAAAACACCACAATCATTGAATACATCAAAATGCGTACTAGTTGACCTTCCTAAAATCTTATCATAGGAATTTACGTATTCATACCCTTTAAAACCAAGACCTTGCTTATGAATAACCGCATTTTGATAACGGTAATCAATATCAAGCAATATTTTATTCAATGTTTTAACCTTAAAATTTGTTGCCATCAACAAGTTGCCCTTATAATTCACATATGGATATTTAGCACCGCTGCCAGCCATATATTCCGAATTATATAAATTTTTGTATGAGAATTGCTTGGTCACACCAAAACTGTTAGTGTAACCTCTCATGAGTTTTGTATTGAAGTCATTTCCTTCAAAAAGATATCTCTTAAATTCTCCCTTGTTGTTTATAGCCATAAGCCCAGTCATCAAATTTTGACTCGACACATTTGCAGGTATAAGTATGGAATTTTCCTCCATACTAGAAGTAATAGTTTCTTTTGAATTAAATGTATTGTCTGTTAAATATACCTTAATAAACTTCTCTCCATCTTTACATTCAACCAAGTCGCTCTTTCCATCAAAGTTAACATCCTGGAAAAAGTAGTTTTTATCGGTTTCGTATGTTGATGGATAGACTATGGATTGTTTGTAGAACTTTCCATTTCCCATTGATAAATATGCATTCCAAAAACGTTGTCCAGCATTTGGCGCAATGGCTAAATCAGGCAAATTGTCACTATTTAATTGGGCTAAGGATATTTTTCGCCCTACGGTTTGTGCTTTCTTCAATGCAGAATCAAAGTAAATTTTCTCACAACCTATAGTAGAAGTATTCAAGCATTTGAAAGCATAAGTACTAGTTCCATCTTCCGCTATGTGAACTATTTCACTTTTTCCATCACCATCAATATCCAATATATAAAGTCTATCAGAATTTCGGACAGCATCATTGGCATTTACAATTAGTTTACCATTATTCGAATTATATTTACAAAACTGTTGACTATAAACAAATGGAGCTTCATTTTGATAGAGAATTTTCCCATTTGCAACATCTATCAAATACAATTGAGTAGAGTTTCCTGATCCAAAAAGGTTAGCTGATACAACTACAAGTATTTCATTTATACCATCACCATTGAAATCACCAACATAAAAATTTTTGGGATAGATAGAGCTATGCCCATCTGCATCAACAAACTGATTATTAAAAGAATGAACAAAATTGTATTTTTTTGTCAATCCTCCATATAAAGATGGAGAATAAGCTGTGATTTCCAATAAATCTTTCCCATCCTCCAAATATACATTGAATTTAATGATTTCATCACCAGGTGTCTTGTCTATATCAGCACATATAATTCCATTAAAACCTTTTCCTGTCGTAATTTTCCCGCAATCAAATGATATGTCATCCTCCAATCCATTAGCAACAACTATTTCTTGAGTGTCAGAATATTGGTTGACAAAATAATGCAGACTATGCCTAAAAGCTGTTTTATGCCTCCAAAATTCTACATTCGAGAGACGATTTGGATAAAAGACCATTCCATCATTAGCTATTCCATATTGAAATTTACCTTTCATTGAAATTATATCCGTTGGTTTTTCATACGGAAAATACTTAGTAAGCTGACCTTTGAAGAGTTTAAAACTTCGAGAATTATCGCCAGAACCATACGAAAATTGCAAAGGTGGTAATTCTTCCCCCACCCCATTTGAGCAACCAATACTAGTTATCAAATTAGAGCCATTTTTTTTCTCGTATTCAATTTGATATTTCTTCCAAATATGAGAATTAACTTCTACCTCGATATTATCCAACAAATAATTATATGCGTATCGTGTTCCATTTTTAAATACAACATCAGAAGGCTCTGCAGCACTATTATAATTAAACTGTACATGGTATCGTCCATGGGCATATTTTATGTCAGTAAGCAATAGTCCTTGATCCGTTTTCATATAAGAATAATAAACGCTCTGCTCTCTTATGTCCTTGACTTCAGACAAATAATAATCACCATTAAAACTATTACGAAAATATCCAACATTACCATTGGGATATTTCACTTCAAAATAAGCAATTTCATTAGAGCTAAACACTGCTTTAGCCAAAATTTGACCTTTTACGGTCTCATAACTAATCGAATTGGAATTTGACGAAGTCTTAACTAGTCTTATTCCATCAAGCACAAAAGCTGCATCCGCATCTGTCGTTGCACTAGCCGCCTCAACCTTTCCGTCAAAATAAATATTATGATTTGTTTTGGAAATGCAAGAAACTCCATATACACTCCATCCACATCCTGCATTCCCCACCGTACTCATGCTATTATAGTTTAAGCTAAGCTTGGGCTGTAGCAAATATGGACTTTGAGGCAAATCTATATTTACACAAACAGAAGAACTTCCATTTGGATTTATTTGCGAAGACTCATCAATTGCTCCAACTTTATATTTAGTACCATTTGAAATAGCTTCGGAACTATTGGCTTGCATCATCAAAAACTGAGACACAAGAAGAATTAAGAAAAAAACTTTTTTAATAAGCATAATCTATGATAGATTAGATTACTGTAATTTTATAAGAATAAATGTAATTGTTATAACAAAAAGAAACAACATACAATCCTTTTATTTTTACATTTTGCAAATTAATCAAGCAACCACTTTCATACCTTTCTGGATTGAGACATAACATTCCATTAGGATCATACACAAATATCCATTGAAAATTGGCAATATCAATATCTATGAACTGCAAAAACTTAACATTCTTTGCAACTCCACGCAAAACAAAGTGTTTACCTAACTCTTCTGCAGTCATTTCGCTACCGATTTCGTTATTTTGCTTGTAGGTTCTTGCGACTCTATTACCATGAAGATCATAAGAAAACATATAAGTTTTCTGACAAAAAGCGCCAAAAGGCAACATCCAAAATAATGTACAAAATATTACTCGACACATTTTCTTTATTTTATGTAAATTTACGCCCAATTACAGAACACTATATTATTACTCATTTCTAAACAAAATTTTCATACATCAATCAATGTCATCATCCGACGATGCTGACAATTCATGGTCCTCATCCGTATCATAGCTGAGGTTGCCATCATCCTCCCCTTCCAGGGCCTCATGGAAATCATCCCAGCTCTGATACCCCACGAAAAGCGCCAACTTATTGAGCGTTTCCTTGGTAGGTTTTTCCTTGCCGCTCACATAGTTCCATACCTTGTGCAACCCCTGGGCACTGATTTTCAGGTGATGCTTTACAGAAAAGAGCATAGCCAACTTCTCGAAGTCAGCACCATGAGGTATTTTCTTGCCTATTTTCTTCTCCACCTCCTGCGTAAGGAGCTTCAAATCATTTTTCATAAAACCAACGTATTATAATCACACTAACGTATTCTCAATTATATGATGCAATATATGATTGCATTCTCAATCAATTTGCCTGCAAAAGTACAAAAAAGTTTGATTCGATGCTACAAAAATGCGATATTTTTTGTAACTTTGCAGCAAATTCTTAATAAATACATGTTTGCAATGAAAGAATTAGCACTCAAGTACGGATGTAATCCGAATCAGAAACCTTCCAGAATCTATATGGAGGATGGAAGCGAACTGCCTATCGAAGTAGTGAATGGCCGTCCTGGCTATATCAACTTCCTCGATGCCTTCAATTCTTGGCAATTGGTCAAGGAGCTCAAGGCTGCCACTGGTCTTCCAGCTGCAGCAAGTTTCAAGCACGTATCTCCTGCCGGAGCAGCAGTAGGACTTCCTCTCAGCGACACTTTGAAGAAGATTTACTTCTGCGATGATGTCAACTTCGAGTTGTCTCCATTGGCTTGCGCATACGTTCGTGCACGTGGTGCCGATCGTATGTGTTCTTATGGTGACTTCGTAGCATTGAGCGATGTTTGTGACGAGGCTACAGCTCTCCTCATCAAGAGAGAAGTCAGCGATGGCGTGATTGCTCCTGGTTATACTCCTGAGGCCATCAAGGTGTTGAAGGAGAAGCGCAAGGGTACCTACTGCGTCATCCAGATTGATCCTGACTACGTGCCAGCTCCTATCGAGCACAAGCAGGTATTCGGTGTTACCTTCGAGCAGGGACGTAATGAAGTTAAATTAGACGACCCAGCACTCTTCGAGGATATTCCTACACAAAACAAGAATTTCCCTGCAGATGCTAAGCGTGACCTCATCATAGCACTCATCACATTGAAATATACACAGAGTAACTCTGTATGCTATGTGAAGGACGGACAGGCTATCGGTATCGGTGCCGGTCAGCAGAGCCGTATCCACTGTACTCGTCTGGCTGGTAGCAAGGCTGATGAATGGTGGTTGCGCCAGTGCCCTAAAGTCATGAACCTGCCTTTCAAGGAGAAGATCCGCCGTGCAGACCGTGACAATACCATCAACGTATATATCTCAGACGAATGGGAAGACGTTCTTCAGGATGGTGTTTGGGAGCAGTTCTTCACTGAGAAGCCTGAGCCTTTGACACGTGAGGAGAAGAAAGCGTGGATTGCACAGAACACAGGTGTTTGCCTGGGTAGTGATGCCTTCTTCCCATTCGGTGACAACATTGAGCGTGCTCACAAGAGTGGCGTAGAATATATCGCACAGGCTGGTGGTTCTATCCGTGACGACAATGTTATTGAGACATGTGACAAATATGGTATCGCCATGGCGTTCACACATGTTCGCTTGTTCCATCATTAATTTAGTGAAGAACGAAGAGTGAAGAGTGAAGAATTCATCCCCCCTTCAATATAAAAACGACATGAATGATATAGACGATATAATCATGGGCGGCATGGTCTTCAAAAGCGGTGGTGGTCCTAAAAAGGACGACGACGGCAAGGTGAAGACTAAGGCCAAAAAGAAAAAGTACATTACCGGCGCCCACGGCAGTGGCTCTGCTCGTCAGAAAGCTAAATATCGCCAACAACGCGCCAACCGCAAGTCGCAGAAAAAGTAAATCAATAGAATATAAAAAAACATCCACGAACGTACCGAAATGCGTTTCGTGGATGTTTTTTTATCATTATTTCAACATAATAGCTGTATAAATTCGTCCGCTATCTGTTCCAAGTTTGCGGGCTGAAAAATATTCATCAGAATGAGCAAATGTACAAATGCCGCAATCATGAATATTTTCCTCCAGGACACCGCAATGGGTAAGAATCTCCTTGTTGCAAAGTGGCAGATTGATGTGCCATTTCAAAGGTTGATCAATATTTCCCTCAGCTGCCATGCGCTCACGTTCCTCAGGATTGGCCTTGAAAGCAGCGTTAGGATATTGCGCTGCTATTTCTTCCATTGGGAAAGCGGCTTGTTCAAAAGCCTCGTAAACCTCATCTCCCACTTCAAAATTCTCCATAGAGATGCCAGGACCTATCACTGCCTTGAGATGTTTAGGCTCTGTCTTGTAGGCAAAAGCCATCTCTTGCATGGTCTTATGTACGATGCGAGCCAAGGTTCCTCTCCAACCGGCATGAATGGCAGCCACGGCATGATGCTCCTCATCATAGAGAAGTACAGGAATGCAATCAGCCGTTGAAACACCGATACAGACATTTTTCAGATTGGTCATAATAGCATCAACTCCCTCCAACACCATTTTACGGATATTTTCAGGCATTGAAAGAAACTCACCTGCAATCTGTCTTACCTCCACGCCATGAACCTGATGTGGGATGAGAATAAGATTTTCCTCAACACCCAGTTCATGAGCCAAAGCCTTGCGGTTAGCCTCCACGCATTCCGGATTATCACCACAAAACTCATTTATATTAAATTCACCATAGTTGCCCTGGCTCACCCCACCCTGACGAGTGGTAGAAAAAGCCATGACATCAGAGGCTATATTATATTCCTTTATCATTACTCGTATTCAAAATCATCCAGGTCTTCTACGTCCTCGATATCATCCTCATCGATATATTCAACGATATCCTCACCTTCATCAGCCAATTCCTGCTGGAAGCGAGACATATCCTTATCACGATGAACTAACGTATCTTCTGCAGTAATCTCCTGGAGCTTATTACTCTCTGAGTTCAACTCTTTCCACAGAATATCCTTGAGTTCCTGAATACCCTGTCCTGTCACTGAAGATATGAAAACCACAGGCAGGTCGGTAGGAAGCGTTTCCTTGAGCATCTCTATGAGTTCCTCGTCAAGAAGGTCGCACTTGGTGATGGCAAGTACACGATGCTTGTCGAGCATCTCCGGATTGAAATTCTTCAACTCACCCAGCAGCACCTCATATTCTTTCTTGATATCGTCCGTATCTCCTGGTACCATAAACAGCAAGAGAGAGTTGCGCTCAATATGGCGGAGGAATCGCAAACCGAGTCCCTTTCCTTCGCTCGCACCCTCGATGATGCCAGGAATATCAGCCATGACAAAACTCTGGTGATCGCGATAATCCACGATACCTAATGATGGTTCGAGCGTAGTAAATGGATAGTTGGCTATTTTAGGACGAGCACTTGACACAGCAGAGAGAAGAGTTGACTTTCCCGCATTAGGAAAACCAACAAGACCCACATCAGCCAGAAGTTTCAACTCCATGATGATGGTCATTTCCTGCATAGGTTCTCCTGGTTGAGCATAACGTGGCGCCTGATTGGTAGAAGTACGGAACTGGAAATTACCAAGTCCGCCACGACCTCCCTTGAGCAGAAGCACTTCTTGCCCATCATAAGTTACATCACAAACGTACTTGCCAGTCTCAGCATTGTAAACCACCGTACCACAAGGTACGTCAATATAGATGTCCTTACCGTCAGTGCCATGACATTTATCACGTCCACCATTACCACCATGCTCAGCAAAGAAGTGACGTTGATATTTGAGGTGCAGCAACGTCCAGTAGTTGTGGTTGCCGCGAAGATAAATGCTTCCTCCACGTCCGCCATCACCACCATCAGGACCACCATTAGGTTGGTACTTCACGTGGCGCAGGTGCATGGAGCCTTTACCACCCTTACCAGAGCGGCAATTGATTTTTACATAATCTACGAAATTGGATTCAGCCATTTTTTTCTATTGTTTAATGTTTAGTGTTTAATGTTTATGTTTGATTCTCTTCCTGATTAATCCTCTTCCTGGTTGAAAGAAAGTAATGTGCAATGCCTAATTTTTATCAAGCTGCACCCAAGGCGCAAACCCAACTAAACATTAAACATTACACATTAAATATGATCATTAGAGGTTGTCAATCACATTGCAAACACGAGCGAAGATCTCATCTACAGTACCGAGACCCTCGATGTGGTGATGAATACCTTCCTTCTCATACCAATCGATGAGAGGAGCAGTCTGTGTATGATATACATTGAGACGCTTCTTGATAGTCTCCTCGTTATCATCAGAGCGACCGCTTTCCTTACCACGGTTGATCAAACGAGCCATCAACTCATCCTCAGGAACAGCCAACTCAATCATGGCAGCAATCTTATGACCACGCTCAGCCAACATCTTCTTCAAAGCCTCAGCCTGTGGAGTGGTACGTGGGAAACCATCAAAAATCACACCCTTATGCTCTTTACCAAAGCTATCATATACGCTTGCGAGGATGTCGATCATCAACTCGTCTGGAATCAACTGACCATTGTCGATATAACCCTTAGCAGTCTTACCAAGTTCTGTACCGTTCTTGATTTCATTACGGAGTACATCACCTGTAGAAATGTGACCGAGACCATATTTCTCGATCATCTTGTCGCTCTGAGTACCTTTACCAGCACCTGGAGCACCGAAAATTACGATATTTTTCATCTTCTTTATTATGTATATAAAATTATATGTTGTTATTCTTCCACAATCTTACTCCACTATCGTATAGATATCACGGAGGTTTCTGCCTTCCTGATCATAATCCAGACCATATCCCACGATAAAATCATTAGGGATTTCCATCACTGCATAATTGATATCGAGATGAACCTTCAGGTTACCCGGTTTCACGAGAAGAGAGCAGATTTCTACTGATGCAGGATTCATTTTCTTGAGTTCCTCTATCATGTGGGCCATGGTAAAACCTGAATCAACGATATCCTCCACAATAATGACATGGCGTCCAGCCAAATCCTGATTGATACCCATGAGCGTCTTCATGCTGCCGGTAGAGGAAGTGCCCTCATAGGAAGCATATTTCACAAATGAAATCTCACTCGGTATCGTTATCATGCGCATCAAATCGGCAGCAAAAATAAACGAGCCATTCAACACTGCCAAGAACACAGGTTTCTTACCCTCAAAGTCCTTGTTTATGCGGTCTGCCACGACCTGTACTTTCTTCAAAATCTCTGCTTCCGGAATGGAAGTCTTAAAGATTTTGTCCTTGATTTTAACTATACCCATAGTCTTGAAAATAATATTTTGTGCAAAATTACGAAAAAAATACGAAACTTCGTGCTTTCATCGGGCTTTTTTTAGTACTTTTGCATTTGTAGAAAAAGAACACCCCCACAATAATAGGAGAAATAGGAGAAATATGAAGATATTTACAAGTACTCAGATTCATGAATTGGACAGATATACCATCGAGCATGAACCTATCGCATCGCTCAATCTGATGGAGCGTGCGGCTAAAGCCATTACCCGAAGCATTGAGGAAGAATGGTCCAGCCGTACTCCCATTGTTGTCTTTGCCGGTCCTGGCAACAATGGCGGTGATGCGCTTGCGGTGGCCCGACTACTGGCAGAAGATGGTTATCCTGTTTCGGTATATCTGTTTAACGTACATAATAAACTCTCTGCAGACTGTGCAGCCAATAAGAAGAGGCTTACAGAATGCAAACAGATCAGACAATTTACAGAAATTACGGTCAACCTTGATCCGCCGCAGCTCACAGACAAGACCGTTGTCATCGACGGTATGTTTGGCAGCGGCCTTAACAAGCCTTTAGCCGGAGGTTTTGCTGCAATGGTGAAATACATCAACCAGAGTGCAGCCAAGGTGGTAAGTATCGACATCCCGTCCGGACTGATGTGCGAAGATAACACCTATAACATCCACGCCAACATCATCCATGCAGACCTTACCCTGACACTCCAGCAGAAAAAGCTTTCCATGATGCTTGCCGACATGCAGCAGTACATCGGGCGCCTCAAGGTACTGGATATCCGCCTTTCGCATGAGTTCATACAAAATGCCGACTGCAAATGTTCCATCTTGGAAGAAAGCGATATCCGCCACATGATGAGACCTCGCAACGACTTTGCCCACAAAGGCAGTATGGGCAATGCGCTTCTCATCGCAGGAAGCTATGGAATGACAGGAGCAGCCATATTGGCAACCAAAGCCTGTCTGAGAGCAGGTGTAGGAAAAGTTACTACCCATACGCCCAAGCGAAATTACGACATCATGCAAATCAGCGTACCGGAAGCTGTCCTCCAACTGGATCACGAAGAGACATATTTCAGTGAGCCTACAGATGCCGACACCTTTGATGCCGTAGGAATCGGTCCGGGATTAGGTATTAACGAAGGAACAGCCATCGCCCTGATTGCACAGATACGACGTACCGCCTGTCCACTCGTCGTAGATGCAGATGCCATCAATATTCTGGCAAGTCATAGAGCGTGGATGCAGCAACTGCCGAAGGGAATCATCATGACTCCCCACCCTAAGGAATTAGACCGCCTGGTAGGTAACACCTGTACAAACAGTTACGAACGGCTGATGAAAGCCAGTGAACTGGCAGAGCGGCTCCAGGCTTACATCATTCTCAAAGGGCATTATTCTGCACTCTGCTCACCAAACGGGCATATCGAATTCAATTCCACAGGCAACAGCGGAATGGCTACTGCCGGCAGCGGAGATGTCTTGACAGGCATTATCACTGCCTTATTAGCCCGAGGTTACAGACAGGCAGAGGCTTGCAGGATAGGTATGTATCTTCATGGACTCGCTGGCGATTTAGCTATAAAAGACATAGGTAAGGAGAGCCTCATCGCAGGCGATCTCATAGACTATCTGCCTAAAGCTTTCCTGAGAATGGAAGATTAAAAGACAGTTCATCAACATCAATGAACGGTTGACACAAAAATAATAGAGATAAGAGAAGGCCTAAAGCGCATCTCTTATCTCTATTATTTTTAATTCCAAAGTACGCCGCAGATCATCCTTACGGCCCATTTTCAGTTTTCTGCGAATATGGCAGCGCTGGCTGGTGATATTAGACTCAGACTTGTTGAGTAAAGAACAGATTTCCTTCAGCGTCTTTCCTTCCAATATCAGTTTGCAGATAACCTTTTCGCTTTTGGTCAGTTCCACGCATACCAGATCCCAAGCCAGAAGTTCCCTTTCTTCCCGTTTCAACCGCTCAGTGGCTAGCCCCACTAAACGGTGACGCATTTCAGGACTAAGTCTTTCCAGCAAACTTTCTGCTTTATCGTGATCCAAATCGCGAATATTGGCAAGCATTTCCAATGCTTTCTTCTCTTCCTGATTGATTTCACGCGGTTGGCGCAATCCTTTAGTCACCTTACTCATATTATAGGTATAGACATAGCCAAACATCAATATGCCCACGAGTAAAGGCTTCAATGAAAGCCATAAGGTAACAGAAGGTTCTGCATAGATATATATAGCTAATACAGGAATCATCGCCAGAGCTACGACCAAAGCCGTTTTACGCAACATCAGACTGAGAGCGGTAATTCCGATAACCATCATGACGAAGACATTACCCAAAACCGTGATATGGTCTTCGACAACTCCAAAAAAAATACAGAATATACTGTCAATCATCAGTTTACCAGCAGCCAGCATCAGCAGGGCAGACAAACCATTATCGAAACTTAAGCGTTGCTTCCAGATGGTCCATTGGATGACAGAGAAAACTATCAGATGCGCACAGGTAAGTGCAAAGCCTATAGGCTCCCAGAACATCAGGAACAAGAAAAAATGCAGAGGAATCACAACAGCTTCTATCAGTGTAAAGAACAGATAAGCTATCACTCTTCTTCTATCAATCACACCACAATATTGTGGACAAAGATACAATTCTATAAATCGTATCATTTTCACCGTACTATTACTAAGACCTTTCATACAATAATTCTATCAAAAAGTTAATGATCATCTTTTTCGCAAAAATACGCTTTTATTTTGAGATCCGTATTCTTTTTGGGGATTTTTTTAGTGTTTAGGGGTAAATTTCAGTGTTTTTTAGTTGTAAATATAGAAAAAATCGCATTTTTCAGTATTTTTCAGTGCTAAAAAACTTGCAACCAAAGAGAATTCATCATAAATTTGCCACCAGAAAGAACAAAAAATCTACCATTTAACGATTCTAAGAACTTACAAAGTTTAGAGGAAAGATAAAAGTAATGATTTCTAAAACCAATAAAAAGTAAAAGACAAGAATCATAAAAGTAATTTTTCTAAGAACTTCAAAGTTTAAAAGAATAATAAAAATAAATATTTCTAAGAACAAAATCATAAAACATAAGATTATGAAGCAAAAGATGATTATAACAATGATTGCCTGCATAGGATTTTCCTATTCGGCAATAGCCCAAAAGGCAGCCATCAAGACCAACCTCTTGTATGATGCAACAACCACCTTCAATCTTGGAGTTGAGTTCAGCCTTGCACCAAAATGGACATTCGATCTGTCGGGAAATTATAATCCTTGGTCTTTCTCTGACAATAAGAAGTGGAAGCATTGGATCGTACAACCTGAAGCGCGATATTGGTTCTGCAACAAGATGATGGGTCACTTCCTTGGTTTCCATGCCTTGGGTGGACAGTATAATATAGGTAATATTGATGCAGACTTCATGTTACTGGGAACTGATTTCTCCAAGTTGAAAGAACATCGCTTCGAGGGATGGATGATAGGAGCCGGAATCGCATACGGCTACACCTGGACACTCTCCAAGCACTGGAACTTGGAAGCAGAGTTGGGATTAGGGTACGTTTTCTCCAAGTATGACCAATACGAATGTGAGAAATGCAGCGAGAAAGTAGAAAGTGACAAGAGCCACCACTACGTAGGCCCTACCAAGGCAGCCATCAACCTGGTGTATGTCTTCTAAACGACATCAGCAAGGTAGTATTCTTATCATTTAGGCATTACATTGTTTCTATCATTTAGTAAAAGACTTCAATTATGAGAACATTTCATATCATCAAATTAAGCCTCGCAGCAGCAGTCATTCTGCTCTGTATGCCTGCCAAAGCACAGCAATTGGTAGGTGGGAAAGTGAGCCTTCTCAACAAGGAAGTGAAAAAAACAGGCAATAACGTTGCTGTCAATATGGATTTCAAGCTTGACAACCTTCAGGTGAAAAGCAATAAGGGAACCGTCATCATTCCGATGATCGTCAACCAGCAAGATACGCTCAAAATGCCAGCTGTGGAAATCATGGGACACAAACGCTACATCTATTACCAGCGCAACAATAAGACTGCCACCCAAAATCCACTTATCGTTACCAGACGTAACAATAAGGAAACGCAGACCATACATTATGCTTATACAATTCCATATCGCGAGTGGATGAACAACTCACAACTCGTTGTCGGACAAGATGTCTGCGGATGTAACCAAGCTATTGTGGAAAACGGTTTGTTCAGCCGCATCGGTGAAGCCCTGCCAGGACCAATGAAATTGCAATATGCATACGTGAGACCTAAGGCAGAACCTATCAAGAACCGACAGGAAAAGGGTACGGCACAACTCAACTTTCATATCAACAAAGCAATTATCAATACAGAACTAGGCAACAATCAAGCAGAATTAGACAAGATGCGCAAGACTATCGACCTGGTAAAGAACGACGCAGACGTACACATCACTTCGATTACACTACATGGTTACGCCTCCCCAGACGGCAGCTATACCAACAACGAAAAATTGGCAAAGAACCGTACAAAAGCCGTTTATGACTATCTGCGCAACCTCTATCCAGTGGAAAAGGAACTGTTCAAGTTCTCATCTACTGCAGAAGACTGGCAGGGAGTGCGTGACTACGTAGGCAAGAACAACATCCCTCAGAAGGCAACCGTGCAGAACATCCTCAACAGCAACATGGGACCAGACGAAACGGAAAGAGCGATTGCAGCCAAGGCAGGAGATGCACACAGATATCTTATCAATCAAGTATATCCATCTTTGCGCCGCACCGAATATGAAATCAATTACGACGTAAGACATTTCAATCTCGAAGAAGCTCGCAAGATTATCAAGACCCGTCCACAAAAGCTATCCCTCGAAGAGATGTATGCCGTAGCCAACAGTTACGAAAAGGGAAGCAAGGAATACAATGAGGTATTTGATATCGCCGTAAAGATGTTCCCAGAGGAAGAACTTGCTAATCTCAACGCAGCCTATACTGCCATCGACAGAGGCGATAAGGTAAGCGCAGAGAATTACTTGAAGAAGGCAGGAAATGGTCCGGAAGTGGACAACGCCAGAGGCGCACTTGCTGTTCTGAAGAATGATTATCAGACTGCCAAGACCTACTTCGAAAAAGCTGATAAGGCTGGATTGAAGGAAGCCAAGATCAATCTTCAGGAACTTCTCAGAAGGATGTAATCAAAGGATGAATATCTATATATATAATGTATAGTAAAAGATGATTATTCAACAAAAGAGGATTTTATAAGTAAAAGATGACTCATAAATTGTAAAGAGGTTTAAGTTTAAGAAGGTTTATACAAAAAGCAAATAACTTTTGCTACAAAATATGCGAAACTTCCTTTTTAGAATTAATGTATAAGTAAAATAATTGTTTAACGTTTTAAGAACTTAAGATTATGAAGAAATTTAATCTATTCGCAATGAGTATGTTAGCGATAGCAGCATTCACATTCAACAGTTGCAGCACTGACGATACAATGTCTCCTACCACTGGTCAGGAAACAGTAGATGGTTTCTATAACATGACTATCCAAGTAAAAGGTTCTGCTGGTGATGCTACCAGAACTATCCAATCTAACCCTGAAAACGGAACTGTAGAGGAAAGTGCCATCACATCTGGTACCATCTATATCTATCAAGGTTCAGAAAGAATCTTCAAGAAGAACGTAACGGCAAGCGACTGGAAGACAGCTCCTACCCAGACAACAGTTGGTGAGACCAAGCCTATCAAAGTGAGTGTAACCAAAGTGAAAGAGAACACACCATACACCGTTTACTTCTTGGCAAACGCAGAATTGGACAATCCTCTCGCAGCCAATGCAGCATTTGCAGGATCAACAGTCGGAGGTGCAAACTATGCAGGCAACAACCATTTCGTGATGTTCAACCAGAACGACAAGAACAAGCAGGCAGCTCATAGTACTGTTACCTTTACAGCAGACAATAAGAACGAGGCTACCCCTGCCATTGCTACCCAGATCTCTCTCGACCGAGTTGTAGCAAGAGTAGATGCTCCTACCGTAGAGGTAAACAAGATTGAAAGAAAGCCAGAAACTACCACCAAGAACTTTGAGGATTATCTGGAAGGTGTAGTTTATGACACATACGCACTGTCAAACTTGAACAACAACTCTTACGTAGTGCAGAATTGGAACACAACAGGTAAGTGGACACTCAATGCGCTGATTGCAGAAACTACTCCTTACTACAAGCCAACAACAGAGTACGGTACCAAGTATCAGGCTGCAGGTCTTGAGAATTTCACCACCAACGCCCGTACTCCTAAGAACTATATGTTTGAAAATACGACAAATGAAAAGGATGATGCAACATCAATCTACTTCTGCATCAAGGCCACATTGACAGAAAGTGCTAAGGCAAATGCAGACTTCGCAGATGGCACATTCTATCGCTATGACGGCAAGCTTTACACCCGTATCGCAGATTTGATGGCAGACGATGAAGTAAGTAACCCATTCGGAGAGCTCACAGCAGCAGAAGTGGTAAATAATATTAAGGATGCAAACGGCAAATTGATTGAGGAAGGCGAAAAGTTAGCAAACTTCCGCAAGGCCAACAACATCGAAGTTTACCGTGCAGGTAAGATGTACTACTGCTACACCATTACGGACAACTACTACGTACGTGAAGGTTATTACTCAATTCTCCGCAACAGCATCTATCGCATGAATGTGAATGGTATCTACGACTTAGGTAAGGATGTTCCTAACGGACCAACTCCAGACGATATCCAGCCTAACTACTACATGAATGTAACAGTAGCTATCAACCCTTGGGTACTTAACTCTACTAATATTCAGTTGAAGTAACAATCATCAATCTTTCGGGGGCATTGCCTCCGAAAGATTTCCTCCAAAGAATCAAGAACGAAGCCTTCATAAGACAGTGATATAAAACTCACCCCCTACTACCTCCTCCATCCGAAAGATGGGACAACCCACAGAAAGATGGGATTACCCAGTGCTTCCAGTAAAGCACCCCAAAGACGAAATCAACGATGCCCTACCCTAAAAGCAGGGCACTCCAGATAACTCAAGAGAACTTTTCTAAGAATATTAACAATATAAAGATTTAACGATATGGCAAAATTCATCAACAACAACTGGTTTAAATTGGTATGTTTCTCAGCCATAGCACTAACCACAATGTCTTCTTGCATCAAGGAAGACATGGACGACTGCCCGCCTGCAATAAGTAAAGTGGCTCTCCAGTTCGACTATACATATAACGTGAAACAAGCTGACGCTTTCGCCGCTGAAGTTAAGAATATCAACGTTTATGCCTTTGATGAAAACGGCAAATTCTTTGACTCTTATATCGAAAGCCGAGAAAAGTTTGAAACTGGACACACGATGGAAATTACGGGTCTGAAGGATGGGAAATATACCTTCGTATGTCTGGCTCGCGACCGTCAGGTGATGTCAAGAGCAGAAGATGACGAGATGGAGTTCAGCTTTGCTTCTCTTACACCGGGCGTTTCTACCATTGACGACCTGACCGTAAGGATGGGTAAGGACAATAGCGAAGAAATCAAGAACGACAAGGAGTTTGCTGCCTTATACACAGCAAAGACTCAGGTGGACTTCCAGCGGCTGAACCAAAATGGAAACGAAGGTACAGTAGTGACTTCTACACTCAGTTTAATGAAGTGTACCAAGACTTACCGCATCGTATTGCTCCCTTACGAGAACGACCAGGCGGATTTCAAACCTGAGAATTTCGACGTTCGCATCGAAGGTTCTGCTGCATGGCTCGATCACAATGGAGAGAAAGTGAAGAACGAAGGAATCACCTACTTGCCATACAACATGGAGCGCAGAGCAAACTATGACGGTGCACATACCGAGGTGAATGAAGAACCTGTAGATCAGGCCTTGATTTACGATCTCTCATCTTCTCGTATGTTTGAAAGACAGAGTGACAGACGTGCCGTAAGGGATGGTGACAAAAGCAAATATGATGACAAGCGCATCATTATCACCGATCTGCGTGACAAGGATAATCCTATAGAATTATTCAATCATTCTCTCCCTTGGTTCCTTGCTCTTTGCGGAGAAAAGGTAAACCAGAATTGGGATGATCAGGAATATCTGGACCGTGAAGACCATTACGTTCTGATGTTCTACGTATCGGACAAGAGAGATTACAACATGATCACCAAGGTGAATGTCAATGGTTGGAATGTCAACCTCAAAGATACAGAATTAGGCAATAATCAATAAAGAAAGGAGGACGCTATGAATGACTTCATTAAATTATACAAAAGAAGGAATCGAATCAAGACCTTCTTGATGGCACTCACGGCATTGCTACTCTCGCTTTTAGCCATCAGCGTCTTCACATCATGCGTCTATGACGATTATGGTCCAGGCACTGCCAATGACGACAGCGAGACCTATTTGAATCTCAGTTTTCTGACTTCCTCTCCTACCGAGTCAAGGGCAGCGATGAGTAGAGCAGATGACTTCGACAGCAACCCAGCCAATCCTGCTACGGAAAGCAGCATCCACAGCATCAGAGTTTGGGCTTTCAATTCCAACTCTACAGGTGATGATGCCATCGCAGTAAGCTATAGAGAAGAAATTCTCACCACTCCTGTCAACGGAGAAACTGCCGTAAAGACAGTAAGCATGAAAATTCCTCGCAAATCTGGAGGAAACGAACTTGAGAATCTCGACCTTTTCATTCTGGCAAATGCGGAAAGCATCGAGGGTATTTTCCCAGACAATACTGCCAACAAGATGTTGACTCGCAAGCAGTTGAAGGAAATGGTCATCAAGAGTCAGTTCGGCATCAACGGTGAAGGTAAAGTCCAGGCATCTGAAGTTCCTGCTACAGGACTTCCACTGTCAAGAGTCATCACCCATATCTCTGTAGCAGACCATGTGGCAGATACAGAAACTGCCGCTGCAGCCAAGAGCGTAATCATTCCGTTGGTAAGAGCCGTTTCTAAGTTGCACTTCTTCTTCGCAAGAAAGGCTGATGGAGGAACAGAAGAGGCATTGATCACCAAGATAGAATTGAATGAGGACATCATACCGCAAGCCAGTTATGTATTCCCTGATGCAACCACCTATGCATACCGAGAGACTGCCGGACTCATCTCCACCCAGTATAATGGAACTACCACTTACGTACACTCAAAGGTGATGCTCGGAGGAGTTTCCAACAGATACATTACCAGTGTTGCAGACCCAACAACTTTCCACAGAGGAAGCAGTGAAAAAGCAGCTGAATACATGACGCGTCTGGATGGAGCCAACTTCGTATCCCAGCACCGTACTTATCTCAGAGAGAGCAACCGACCTATCACAGGTAGAATTTATTTCAAACTGAGTGAGGACTCTCCAGAGCAAAGTACCACCTTCACGATACCTTCCAACATGAAGCCTGCAGCACGCAACCACGAGTTGGTAGTCTATGCATACTTCCTCGAAGGCGGCAAGTTGCAAATCAACCCTACCGTACTCGACTGGGAAGATGGCGGAAAGTACAACTATGTAGATAAAGTAGAAATCCATACCGTCGTAGAAGGCGATTATCAAACCCATGACGGAGGCATACAAGTAGCTTTCAATGAGCCTACCTGGGGACCGAAGATTACCTTCGAAAACATCTATACAGGTGGCAGGAAATGGATTCTCCAGAGCAACAATCCTGTCTTCGGATTTGTGATAGCGGGAGACGAAAGTGGAGAAATCAAGAATACCCTGGAAGGCAACGGCAACAAGGAAACCATCAGCTTCTATGTAGTGCCTAAGAAGATTCTTGATATGGCAAATCCACACAACTATCATGCAAATATCTTCTTGACGATCGTTCCAAGCAACAAAGCACTCATCAACGTGGGTGAAGGCGAAGATAAATTGCCAGGAACCTCTACGGAAATCAGTTTTGTTCAAGTGAAGTAATATTTAAAATGACACCATCATGAAGATCAATTATCAATATAACAGAACCTGGAAAGCAATGCTGACCTTCATCATGGGCGTACTCTTATCCGGGTGCGCTGGGGAAGATGCCTTCAACGATACTATCGGAATGGAAGAGAGCCTCAGCATTTATCCACAGGTGACTGATGCCAAGACAAGAGTGGCATCCGACATGAGCCTCAACGAGGCTAAGTTGGATAAACTCGATGTGAAAATCTTTGGTAAAGCCGACGCAACGCTCAAGTTGAGCAAGACGTTGCCAAGCATGACTCAAGGTACTACTGCTACTTTGGACCAGGGCAACTGGAAAGACAAGAACCAGCTGGTAGAAAATGAAACTTACCAGGTTGTTACCATTGCCAATGCCAAGGAATCACTGCAAGGCATCAATGTTCTGAGCGAATTAGCAGGAAAGACCCAGACGGATGCAGACATCTGGAAACCATACCAGACGAATACCAATCCTGGCAAGAATTTCCTGATGAGCAGCACGACCGATTATCTCGTAACAACAGCTGCCCGCCAGACCATCCAAACCAGTCTCTGCCGTGCAGCTGCAAAAATTCTGGTAAAGCTCAACATCAATGTGCCTGGATACACAGTTGGCAATCCAAGTTGGAATTTCCAGAACTACAATACTGCTACCACATTCTTCGGCGAGAACTCTGCCAAGACTTTGGGCAATATGAGTGGAGCTTACGAAAGTGCTATGGGTGAAAACGGAAACTTTACCATTACCACCTACAGCTATGCTACCCAATGGGACAATACGGAGCAGATGCCTAAGTTGATCGTGAAAGTACCGCTGACCAAGATTTCAGAAGCTGCTGAAGGAGAAGGAGCCGTTGGCGAAACCACAGACAACTTCTATAGCATACCAGTACGCGACATCAACGAAACAGAGTTGAAACGCAACCATATCTATACCGTCAATGCCAACATTACCAATCGTGGCAGCAGTACAGAAATCGTCTATGGAACCCAGGCGGATATCCAATACGACGTGATGAAATGGACAGAAGGCGAAGAAACCGTTATCAATGCCGATAAGCATAGTTATCTTCTGGTTACCCCTACCTTCCATATCATGAGAAATGAGAAAGTGGATAACAAGACGATCCAATTCTATGCTTCCGATGCTTGTACTGTCCAAATAGACGAAGTTTATTATTACGACAAGAACGGCGCAAAGAAGATGGTTGAGTCAGGAAGTACTTATCCACAAATCAGTCTGAATTTCGCCAATGGTCATACAGAGAAGAAAGACCAGGGTATCGTCTATATCCAAGCTAAAGAATTTGTTCCGTTGACCGTAAAATACATCAAGTTTACCATATCCTGTGGTGAAGGAGAAAACAAGAAGACAGAACAGGTAACCATCAAGCAATATCCATTGGAGTACATACAGGCCATTGCAGGATGGTACTCTACCAAGAGTCTGGACGGATGGATTGATTGGCAAGAACATCAAAAAGCCCACAAAACCAGCAAGACATCATCTGACGAAAACTTCACGGCAAAGGTTTATACCTATGGTAAGGTACAAGAAGGATGGGGTTGGTGGTCAGATATCATAGAAGGCACATATATTTGGGAATACCAAGATGAATATAAAGAAAATGCATACCAAGCCACTCTGAATAAAGCAAGAAAAGACCAATCTAACAACAACATGTATGTGGTTCAAATTACGCACACCAACGGAGACTATACGATTGGGCATGTAAACAACATCAATCCGACCACAAAGTTGTCTTCAGAAGACGTAGTATCACCTGCTTTTGCTCTGGCATCTCAGCTCGGTACCGTACTCAGTTTCAGCAAAGGAGTCAAAGCATCCAAGCACTGTGATGACTATGTAGAAGTAGGAACAGACGGAACCCGTTATGACAATTGGCGACTTCCTACGGAATCGGAAATCAAAGTGATTGTAAACTACCAATACAAATCTGGTCAGGATGTCGTAACAGAAGTTCTTAGAGGCTATTCATATTGGTCTTTGAGTGGAAACCTGGTAACAGCAAATTCGAATGGTTCTGATGAAGGATTCGTACGCTGCGTCCGCGACCTTACACCTGAAGAGGTAACTGCATTAGAAAACAAGAAAGAATAAACCATCACAAAGGAGGCACTATTATGAAACATTTAAAATATTATATGAGTATGATTGCAGGACTGTTGGCTATGCTGACAGCCTGCACAAACGACATGGTTGAGAATGGTCCTTCTGAGCTTTGGGAAAAACAAGGAAACGAATATACCATTACCACTTATGTTGGTATTCCGAGCTATGAGGAGAACCAGACCATAACCAGAAGTCAGACATACGGTAATGAAGGTATTGACCGGGCAGAAGACATCCAGCTTTTCTGCTTCGACAAGGACGGTTTCTTCTTAGGACTTGCAAAAGATCTTACGCTTGAAACAACGCCTAAAGGAGATATCCTGGAAAACGGCAGCAGCAATCCGAAAGGCATCAAGGCTACAATACCAAATTCTACCGCAAGAATCCACTTTGTTGCCAATGCTACGTTGGACATCACCCAATCTCCTAAATGGATCGGAATGCATGAGAATATGCTCATGACTTCATTCGAATCAAGCGCTGGAGAAGATCAGTCTCAAAAAATCGTCTATTGGGGATATGTCAAGAAAAATACGCCGGAGGAGATGAAAGCTTTCCTCAATGGTGGAGCCGACAAGCCTGTGATACATCTCATCAGAGACAGAGCCAAGGTGAAGGTTGAACTGGAAGACGAGGTGGCTAACGAAATTGAAAAGGTGATAGTATCTATCTACGACGGTCAGGAACACGGTACGATTGCTCCATTCAAGACAGACCTCACCTTCCCTGACACCCATGAGATGGCAGTATGGAACCCTGATTATATCACTCCTACCAAAGACCAGAAGACATACCAGGGTTCTGAGGGACAGATGGAGAATATCGCTTATACCTTTGAGAATCGCAATGATGCCAGCAAACCGCTGAAGGTTATTCTCTGGGCAACTTACAAGAACGGTACCCACAAACGTTTCCTCGTGCTTTTGCAGGACAAGGACAACCAACTCTACCGCATCAAGCGAAACCATATCTATAAGATAAAGGTGAAGAAACTGGATGCTTCATTGGGCTATGACAGCTTTGATGCAGCCGTAAATGGAACACCAGCCAACAACCCTTGGATTGTAGTAGAAGACATTGTACCAGAAGTTTCTGACGGAAAATATACCCTCAGTATCACAAATGGCACCTATATTCTCTTGAACGAGGGAGCTACTGCCGCACAAAGTATTTCCTTCAAGTATGCTGGCGATACCGACATTACCGCAAATGACTTTGAAGCAATTTGGATGAAGAATACCAATTGTGCTATCAATGAGACTCCTGTCATTACATTCAATAATGGCGAAGGAAGCATTCATTATACATTGAGCACCATTGATAATTCCATGAAGGAAGGAATCATCCGACTGTTGGACAAGAAGCATGGTCTGAGCAGGAATATCCACATCTATACCATCAAGAATATGGAATATGAGTTTGAGTTCCCTGCTACGATGGGTAAGAGTATCAGCGCCACAGCACAACTGAAATTCAAGATTCCGGCTAACTATCCGAAGGAATTGCTTCCAATAGAAATCAAAATCGCTTCTAATGATATCAATCCGCAGAATTGCGGTATAGAAGTAGGTTCTACTGCGGAAGTAGATGGAGGAAAAGGATGGAACAACTGGTTTGTTGTGAAATATGAATCTGCCAGCGTAGTGGGTACGACACAGACCATTACCATCAAGAACATGAGAGTCAACAAATCCGGTACTCAGGGTAAGTTCTATGTGAAAGCCAGCTACTACAACGGAGGCTATATAAACGCAGCAAACGTGAAGACAAAGGCTAAAGAAATTACTTTTACATATAGATAAAAACAACAGATTTTACAGAATCATTAAATATCATTTACTTTTACTAAGAACACCAAATAACGAAAACTATTTAAACTGGTCGTCGGAGATATAGTTGCCGAGTTGAACTCACCTTCTATAGCTCCACGACATTCATTTTTTGAAAAACTGCACATTTTTGTTGCCTTTTTCAGATTTATTATTTAACTTTGCAAAAAAGAATTGGCTTATGAGATATCGAATTATTATTATCACCGCATTGGTGTTCTCATTGAACATTCTGCAAGCTATCGGACAAAACCGCTCGTTTGTCTATCCTGTGATGCCCGACTCTCTCAAATCCGTAGAACAACGGCTCAATTATCTGGGTCTCCATTATTGGGACAATTTTGACTTCAAGGATACCTTGCAACTTAGCAATGCCAATATCTCAGAACAAGGATTTGTCAATTTCATCGATCTCATTCCTCATTTTACTCCAACTACCGCAGAGCAGAGTGTACATATCTTTGCTTCAAAAGCTTTTGAGAGCCAGAAGAGTAAAGACAAATTCGAGAGCCTCATCGAACACTATCTGGGTAATCCGAAGTCGCCTATGAGGAACGACCACACATACCTCCTTTTCATAAAAGATATAATAGCCTCACCATGCATAGATGATGTGGAAAAAGAAAGATGGACTTTTAAATACAAGCAGACCAATAAAAACCTGCCCGGCAATACAGCTATTGACTTCAAATGGAAGGATGAAAAAGGAATGGGACATCAGTTGAACGAATATAAGAATCAGAAAGTAATTCTCTATTTCTATGATCCTGACTGCGAGAATTGTCATAAGATTACTGCATGGCTCAACAAACAGACCATACCGGAGGATATCCAACTCCTAAGAATTCATGCAGATGATAAAATCAGTGATTTATATAGCTTACGCGCTATGCCAACCATTTATCTGTTGGACAAGAATAATAAGGTTATACTAAAGGACTGTTCACCTGAGCTATTAATCAGTGAAATTAACAAAAAATAAAATTTAAACTGGTCGTCGGAAATACAATTATTGGTTCTTGGCCTTAGATGAATCGTAAGCCATCTGGAACTCTGCTCTCACATTCTGGTTGCGCATGACAACAATCGTATAGTTACCATCTTTCAGCATACCTACTGTAGTATTCAGAGTATAGTAGCCATAGTTGCCAGACACTCCATAGTCAGCATTCTCTGTGACAATCAACTTGTTGCCCACCAAAGTTGTTTCCATCTTAATGCTTACAGCATCATCAAAAACAACATTCTTGTGAGTCAGCATCAACTTTCCACCTGGCAGAATCTTGCAGACAAGTTTCTCTTCCATTTCAGCGCTGTTGCTACCATCCTGTAGGATAGGTGTACTTGCAGACTGTGTGTAACTCAACATTGAGAACGAAGGCATGAATGTAGTAGTCTGTTGACCAAGCATTCCATCGTTTACTCCATCATCACTTGCACTGCAGCTTACAAAGCCCAATGCCATTGCCAATACCAAAATCGGCATCATTGAAATTTTTCTCATAATCTAATATCATTTACTTGTATTCTATTTATTGCTTGTTAATTTTTGTTTAACCATTATATATTGTCTTTAGTTACTTTACACTTATGTCTTTAGTTAAATTGCGTTACTCCAAACGCTGTCGTCATCTTCTACCAGTACAATGATATTATATAAGAATAAAAGCATACTTGCCCAAGCAAAGTATTTCTTTCGGTTGCAAAAATATGAAATCTTTCTTGAAGAATAAGAGCGAATACCGTTAAACTATACTAACGGATATTAATATGGTTTATAGCAAACTGATTTAAAACAAAAAGTACACCTTTTTAAAACAAAAGACCACCATCAGCATTTCTCGCAATCTTGAACTTTTAAGAAAATAGCCTGCCTATATAGGGTGGCAACCTATTAAGAATACAATCTGCCTATCAAGAGTCAGCCTATAAAAAGCAAAAAAAAGAGTGGAAGCCTTTCGGATTCCACTCTCATATCTTAGATTGAAAAAACTCGAATTAGTCGAGGTTAGCCAACTTGTTGTCAGAATGAAGAACATCCTTGATCTTGTGGCTATAGAGATCAACCATGTACTCACGAGCCTTACCGCAGTACTGACGTGGGTCGAAGTACTCTGGGTGAAGAGCCAATGTCTCACGAACACCTGCTGTGAAAGCAAGACGAGAGTCAGAGTCGATGTTGATCTTGCAAACAGCGCTCTCAGAAGCCTTAGTCAACTGCTCCTCTGGGATACCAACTGCATCTGGCAACTTACCACCGAACTTGTTGATGATATCAACATACTCCTGAGGAACTGAAGAAGAACCGTGGAGAACGATAGGGAAACCAGGAAGCTGCTTCTCAACTGCTGCCAATACGTCGAATGCCAATGGAGGAGGAACGAGGTGACCAGTCTTAGGGTCACGTGTGCACTGCTCTGGCTTGAACTTGTAAGCACCGTGAGAAGTACCGATAGAGATAGCCAATGAATCAACACCTGTACGTGTAGCGAAATCAACAACCTCCTCAGGCTTTGTATAGTGAGACTCCTCAGCAACTACGTCATCCTCAACACCAGCGAGGACACCGAGCTCACCCTCTACAGTTACACCGAACTGATGAGCGTAGTCAACAACCTTCTTTGTCAATGCAATGTTCTCCTCGTATGGAAGTGCAGAACCGTCGATCATTACAGAAGAGAAGCCGAAATCTACACAGCTCTTACATGTCTCGAAGCTATCACCGTGATCGAGGTGGAGAACGATCTCAGGATGGTTGCAACCCAACTCCTTAGCATACTCTACAGCACCCTCTGCCAAGTAACGGAGCAAAGTAGGGTTAGCATACTTACGAGCACCCTTAGATACCTGGAGGATAACTGGTGACTTCAAGTTTGAAGAAGCCTGGATGATAGCCTGCAGCTGCTCCAAGTTGTTGAAGTTGAAAGCAGGAACGGCCCAACCGCCCTTGATAGCTCTTGCAAACATTTCCTTAGTGTTCACAAGACCGATTTTCTTGTAATCTACTGCCATAATATTTAATTTATTATTTTAATGAAACATTCTTCTATATTAATAAGGTAAAGCACTCTTACCAAACACTTCCCTTAAACGAGTGCAAATTTACTTTTTTCTTTTGACACGGCAAAATGTTAACTTGCTTTTTCGTATTTCAAACGAGTTAAAAAAGTTAATTCTTACTTTTTGATGCGAATTTTCTAATGTTTTGCTAAATACAGATAGCAATTTTAGCTCTTTTGAGCAATTTTGTATTCACGAACTGCAAAAGCTAATACTATTACAAAACTGATAAATGGTACGATAAATGGCAAAGTAACATGAGTAGTGTCGGCTATCAGACCCATCAGCAGGAAGCCACAGCCACCTATCGGGGTCATCATCAGCAAGGAAGATGCTGATTTGGTAAGATTGCCCAAACCTGTCAAAGCAATGGCAAATATCGTAGGAAACATAATCGCTTCAAAAAGATAGTTGCCTACCAATGCGACTAAGGAAACAACCCCTAAATCACAAAGCACCAAGCCGATACAGACAACACTACCAGCTGCACAGATGAGCAACATCGTAGTGGCTGCCACCCGGCGCATAATCCAACTGCCTAAGAAACGTCCCACCATAAAGAATCCCAAAGCTACAGTCAGCACCAGGGATGCCGTACGGTCATCCATCCAGCGCATTCCTGTTACGAAATTGATGAAATAGGAATTGATGGAAATTTCTGCAATCTCATAGCATAAAAGTGCCAACAGACCGAAGACAAACATACCATGATGCGCAAAGAGTTTGCCGATATTACTACCCTTAGCCTCATCCTCGGCAGTTACTTCATGCTTTATTTCTGGCAAATGAACACGCGAAAAGACGAGCGCTATCAATAGCACGAGAATACCCAATATGGTATAAGGCACCACTACATTACCGCCTTCTTCTGTATTATTGAACAGAAACTGACCAACGCAAAAGGTAGCGAAAAGACTTCCTAAACCATTAAATGACTGCGAAAGATTCAGACGACTCGTTGCCGTCTCCTTGGCACCCAATTCTGTAACATACGGATTGGCAGCTGTCTCAAGAAAGACAAGACCACAACCGATGATAAACAAACATAGCAGAAAAGCAGAAAAACTGCCCATCGCTGCGCCAGGAATGAACAGCAAGGAACCTGCTCCGAAAAGAATCAATCCGAATACGACTCCACGGCGATACCCGTACCTATTAATAAAGATACCTGCCGGAATCGCCATCAGGAAATAACCCAAATAAGTGGTTACCTGAATCAGCGAAGAATGCGTAATACTAATATGCAAAGCATTCTGGAAATGTTTGTTGAGCACATCCAGAATGGCACGAGCGAAGCCCCACAAGAAGAAGAGCGACGTGATTAATACAAAAGGTACGAAATACTTTCTGTCTGTAATTTTCTTTTGTTCTGTTGACATTATTTTTAATTTTAATCTTTTTTATCATATTACCTATCTGCTGCCAATGCACGAGATCCTTACTTTGGAAGATAGATTTTGTCTATTCATAAGTCATTCATTTTAATTGGGAGTTAAAATCGGGAACAAAGGTAAGGTCTTTTGGTGAGAATTCCAAACTTTCTCACCACTTTTTGTTGCTTATACTAAATATAAATGTTTTTGGAGCTAACAGAAATCTCCGTTCAAAGACGCCAAACGGCGGTTCAAAGACGTTGAATGTCGGTTCAAAGACGTTGAACGAAGAATTCGTATAGGAACAAGAACATTTATCTGCCTCAATTTATCTGATAATTCAGTAATGAGAGGACGTGTACACGCAAGAAGGACGTTGAAGGGCTTAGTTGCGGATTTGAGGGTGATAGAGAGCAATGTTGGTTTTTAGTTATTTTCAGGTATAAAACAGTATGTTATTGTAAAAGTTTTTATACTTTTGCAATAGCATAGTTTAATGATACAAAATAATGATGAAACAAACTTTTATACTTCTGTTCTCCTGTTGGTGGCAAGAGTTTGCAGTCTTGAGGTGGAGTGTAATTTACTGATTTTCAGTAATCTAGATGATAGAAAATCTGCATGACCTAACGAAGCGCTTCATTAAGGTCTAACGATGCGCTTCATTAACACTTAACGATGCGCTTCATTAACACCTAACGATGCGCATCATTAGACCTTAATAAAGCGCATCGTTAGAGTTCGTACTTGCACTTCTTTAGAGGAAATGGAACTTAAATATATATTTGTTAATAAAAATATCAAATTTTGTTTTGCACTCTGATGGACATTTTCAAAAACGTGGGTTGTTGTGTCTCACTCACGGATTTTATTGATATTTTCTCCTAACTAATTATGTATTCTTTTTATAGCAAAAATCTTTGTAATTAAGGTTCTTGTAATTTCCTACTAGACTTTTCATCACACTTATAATGTAAATTTCCAGAAGAATCTGTATAAAAATACTTTATTATATTTACTTTAGCTCCCATCCCGTTATGTCTTATTACATATTGAGTGTTTGGTAATAGCCTTATATAGGAAGGATTATACCGAAATTCTTGCTTATAAGAAGACGATTCTATCGCTTTAAATTTCTTTGATATTCTTTTTTTTAAACAAATAGTATCCACCTCTCTACATGTTCCCTTTGTCCGCAAAAAGAAGTCATATGTATAAGATTTGCTAAAGCTATCTAATGGCTCAATAGAAAAATGCAACAGATTGTAAATATAAAAAGTCTGTTCCTTTTCATTGAATTCTACATCATGATTGTCACATGAACAAATCAAAAATAAACACATGAAAATTTCTATTATATATTTCATTCTCAAAAATCATTCACTTTCCTTATTCTTGTTTTGGACTGAAACAATGGGGCACTTTTTATGAATATAGCTACGAAGATAGCCATATTGAGAAATACGGTCTTTAATATAGCCAATACTAGCGTCCGATAAATCATCATATGAAACACCAAGATGCGAAGACATTTATAATAAACTGGTCGCTGGAAGTATAGTTGCCGAGTTGTACTCACCTTCTATGGCTCCGACGATTTCTTTTTCAAATTTTACTTTTCATGAATATAAAACTTAACTTTTGCATCATAAGCAGAAATCTGAATCTGTCCAGTCCCACCATAATGTCCTTTAGGAAGTGTTCCCATAATCAACCAACTATGTTTAAATTTTACGACTTCAAAAGGATATTCTCCATTTATTGTTTCCTTGCCATAGATATCACTCAAATATGCAATACCTATTTCTGCTGCAAGTGTTGGATTATCTACAAGAATGGAATTTACCTCCTTAGTTTTATCATTTAATATCCTCCCATTACTTTTATATATATAAACTGCCATAGTATCCTTTCCTATAGCACTCGCTTTCCACACACTATCGCCTATTAGTGAGGCTTGCAGCTTTTGCACATTTTTCTGCCCAAATTTAGACAAAAAAAGAGACTTTGCTACATCAAGAGCCGTATTCTTTCTAGTAACAACAGCTCTAGCAAGCGTATCATTATTATCATACAAAATGTCAGGCGAGTCAAAATAATCCTTAGGATTGTAAGATTCACCTTCATACTCTTGTAAAGAAACCAAACGATAAAAATTTGGCGTATTATCACTTGGCTTGTAAAAAAGTACAACAAGAATTGTTGTCACTATAATACTTATAAACACAACTACCTTCCTCATTTATTTTATTTTGATTTCTCCATCCCTCACACTATTTATTGGGGGATTTTATGAGCTGATTATTGATTATCATTTTTTATCAAAGAGGACCATGGCGATTAGGACTATTATAAAAGTATTCTACATTTTTATCTTTAACATCAAACAGAATTGTGGGAATCTGATACTTACTATTTTTTCTTTCAGAGTCATCCACACAATACTCTACTTTTAGTACCTTTAGTAAAGACTGTACTGACATATTTTTCTTTCTTATTTCATCTTGACAAATAGAAATGCCACAATCAATAGATTCGTGTGGCAGAAGGATATGCGAACTTGCAGTCCTCCCATAAAACGTTGCAAAAGAAATGCATTTTAGTGAATCCACACTAAAATATATTTTAGAATTACATTCATATCCCATAGCTTGCATAGGAATAAAAAAAGTATCATTAGTTGTGTTTGTGATTCTAAATACCAAATGGATTTCTCGCGTGTAATTTTCATCACCTTTACTGGTCAAAGGATAATTGTCAAAAACCTTCACTAAATCAGCTTTAATAACCGCATGTTGCTTGCTAGGACAACAAGAACATAAAAGTATCGATATTATAAGCACCATCGTGCCCACCATTTCAGCTAAATACTTTTTCATAATTTCACTAATTAGGGTTTATGATTTTTATAATTCTCTTTTATATACTTAATATATATATTAGATATTTTACTTATTATAACGTTTAATTGCAAAAAATATTTTATTGAAAGAAGTTTTCTTCTTCTATACTTATTCACCATTTCAAGGAGCAATGCAACCAACACTTTCATTATTTCCTGCTACATTTTCTCTAGAATACTGATAAAGCAAAGGAACATAATCTAGCATTTTTCCTTTTGGGGGAACATAATCCATCCACATTGTTTGATAACGCACTTGCTTTATTTCATAGTTTTTATCATAAACTACCTCCAACAATGTTGCTTCATTTACAACAATCTTATCAAATGCAGAAACGAATAGCGAATCATTGATTTTTTTTATCAAAATGCGTACAGGCAATTCTAAACCTTTTTGATATATTGTATCGAGTTCTCTTTTACTAGACATAAAGACATAGTTTTTCCCTTGATAAGTTAAGCAAAACTCTCCTTGACACCCAAACATATTCCAACAAGTATCATGTTTAGGGGCTGTACCATTGTAATTTGGCACTATCTTAATTGCGTTGCTCTCATAAATAACATCATACGAATCTATGGCAAGAGAGGGATAAAGTTTTGTTCCCTTTTCTTTTGGTCTAAAACATGAAGAAAAGGTTAAAACTATTATAGTAACCGCTAAAAAAGCTTTTATATATTTCATCATTATGTTACTTATTTAAATTAAGATTATTAAAATACGGATACTTAAGGAACAACTCCATTAAAACTTTTTGGTACACATTCACATTTTGGAACCTTTTATCTTTCATTTCTTGATGTTCTTTGGTTTCAGATGATTTCTCCCACTCTCTTTTTGCATCTACATATTTTTGAGTTTTTTCATAGGCATTTAATACATTTGTATATTTTGACAAATGGCCTGCCAACTCATGCGCAATTGTTTCCAACAAGTCACCGACTCCTCTTTCCAGAAAAATCCCCATCAACAAACGAGCCTACTACCGTTGGGAAATGCAAATATATTTCAGGCTTGTCATATTTTATCAAAAACTGATTTGATTCATAACCTATGATGGATATATTCTGTGCATTCTGATAGAAATATGTTCTTACCCCTCGACGAGTACAACAAACGGTATCATTCAATATTCTGTAAGAATCTGGGGGCAAAGACTTATCTTTCACCTTGGCTATAGTCCAAACATATTTTTCCCCAACAACTTGTTCGTTGAAGGAAACTTGCACTTTGTCTAGCCAATCACCATCTCTATAAGAATTAGCTAGCAAACTTAAACTTTGCCCATTTACTTGTTCCAAACAGCCACCAAGGAGAATACTAATGAATAAAAATATCCATTTGCAAGAAATCGGTTTATATAAGTTTAGTTTCATATGCCCACAATATGGTTAGTTCGTGGGGCAAATTTAATTATTTAAAATGAAAGTTCCAAACTTTTATTGATTTTTTTCAAGAAAAACAAAAAGATAATCAGAAAACACTACACTTTTCTTTGAATCATTGCCCACTTAGCTATAACAAACAAAGTGACTCCATTTTAGATGGAACCATTTTGCTTATTTTTCCTCATAATGGAAGTAAGAAAAGTCAGCAGAGCCACTATTTTCCTTTCCATCCACATACATACCCAAGGTTACGCCAGTAAATCCGCCAGCCACCTCGGTACTCATCAGACTGCAATTCATGGAAGCAAGCTCCTTGAAGGTCTTGCCGTCTGTGGAATAATCGAAATAATACATGATGCCCTCACTGCGCACACGAAGCTTAACAGCTTTCTTTCTGACATTCGGTACACTCTTCACGATATAATCAATGCTCTTCAACTTACAGCGCAAAGCTATCTGCTTATCCGTAACAAAGAAATCCAAGTGACCATCATTGATTTGATAAACCGTCAATCCCGCCTCTACATTTCCTTTAGGAAACACTTCTGACTGCAATTCAAAGTTGGCACTCTCTTGACGGCGACCAAAGAACGTAGGCTGATTATTCGCCGTCAACGTACCATGAGGATAAAGACGAAGACTAAATCCTTCCTCGGTTGCTAGTGAATCATAATTGGCTATGATAGGATTTTGAATACGAATCCATTCTGCGTCACCCGTATTAGGATTTACAATTTCATCAGCCCCCAAATGCTTCTCCAACAAAACAGAAGGCAAGGTGTTCGCCTTCACCAAGGTATCTATAGGCAAGCCACCGTTGACCACAGGCCATTCACCCGCCTTCCACTCCACAGGGGCGAGGTAGGTCTCACGACCGAGATGATGATAAGAACCTCCATAGTTGCGATAAGCCAAGAATACCATCCACCAAGAGCCATTCTCTGCTTGCACAAAGTCACCATGACCTGTGCCTTGTATCTGCAAGGATTGCCCGAGGCGGCTGCAGTTGGTCAAGATAGGGTTGTTCGGATTGCTCTCGTATGGACCTTCGATGTTCTTGCTTCGAGCAATAGTAAGATGATGCGCCAACTCCGTTCCTCCCTCTGAAATCAAGAGATAGTAATAGCCATCTTTCTTATAGATGTGTGGTCCCTCAGGATAACGACCGCCATCCCCCTGCCAGAGTTTCTTACTCTCGGTAAGTTGCTCACCTGTCTCGGGATTGATTTCGCAAAGCCAGATGGCATCGTCAGGATTGCTCACCATGTAGCACTTTCCGTTTTCGAAATAAAGAGAAGGGTCGATGCCTTGCTGCTTCAACCAAATAGGTTCACTCCAAGGTCCACGAGGGTCTTTGGCTGTGACCATGAAATTGCCGCCATTTCCCACATTGGTCGTTATCATATAATAGATGCCTTCGTGATAGCGGATGGTTGGCGCATAGATGCCGAGCCATGAGCTGGCTCCCTTCAAAGGCAACTGGCTTTCACGGTCGAGTACATTACCTATCTGCTGCCAATGCACGAGATCCTTGCTTTGGAAGAGCGGAACTCCTGGGAAATACTGGAAGGAGGAATTGACGAGATAGAACGTATCCCCCACTCTGCAAACAGAAGGATCCGGATGATAACCTGGGATAACAGGATTACGATACTCCTGTGCAGAAACTGGCAAACATACCAGCATCAGCATCCATAAAAATCCAAATAGGTTTTGTCTATTCATAAGGCATTCATTTTAATTGGGAGTTAAAATCGGGAACAAAGGTAAGGTCTTTTGATGAGAATTCCAAACTTTCTCATCACTTTTTTGTTGCTTATACTAAATAGAAATGTTTTTGAGCCTAACAGAAATCTCCGTTCAAAGACGTTGAATGTCGGTTCAAAGACGCTGAACGGCGGTTCAAAGACGTTGAATGGCGGCTCGAAGACGTTGAACGAAGAATCCTTATAGGAGCAAGAACTTTTTTGTCTAAGATAGAGAACTATTTGTCTAAGATAAGAAAATATCATACAAAAGATCACAACAGTTCACGAGTCTTGATTTCGAGATATTTATTAAGTACATCAACCGAAAGAGCCTCGGGCGTGGTAAGTAAAGCCAAGATGCCACGCTGCTTGAGCGAAGAAACGATGAGACGCTGCTCGTAAGCAAACTGCTCGGCAACAACATGACGATAATATTCCTCATCACTATCGGGACGAGTGGCAAGATAGTCTTTCACTTCATGATCCTCAAAGAACACCACCAAAAGTCGATGACGGCGGTTGAGCTGAAGGAGATAAGGCAACTGCCTCTCCATGCTGATGCGATTGGCAAAGTTCGTATAAAGTATCAGGAGTGAGCGCTTGGTGATGTGCTGGTTGACCTCTGCCACCAAAGCAGAATAATCGGATTCGGCAAAGCGGGTCTGCTGGCGATAAAGCATTTCAAGAATATTCTGCATGTGCCCTGTACGACGGGAGGCTGGAACAAAATCCTCAAAATGGTCGCTGAACGTTACAACACCTGCCTTGTCTTCCTTTCTCATCGCAATATACGAAAGCACCAGCGAGGCATTGATGGCATAATCAAGGTAGGTCATACCCCGGAAAGCCTGTTGCATCACCCTACCTTTATCAATAATATTGAAAACCTGCTGAGAACGCTCGTCCTGATATACATTCACCATCAATCTGGAAGTGCGGGCTGTGGCTCGCCAGTTGATCAACCGGAAATCATCGCCCGAAACGTAATCCTTGATTTGTTCGAATTCCGTATGATTGCCCACCTTCCGTATTTTCTTGATACCCATTTCCGCTAGATTGTTGCTCATAGCCAACAATTCATAACGGGTAAGCATCAGATAGGAAGGATACACCTTGACATCACAAGGCTGGCACAGAGTAAACCGACGCTGCACCAAACCTATCGGTGTGGAAGCGAAAACACGGACATGCCCAAAGGAATAGACTCCACGCTCCGTAGGACGTAGCTTATACCTGATATTCTTTCCCTCTCCCATCGCCAACTTCAAACGAAAGAGAACATCTCGGCGCTGGAAAACTGGCGGAATCTCATCTATGACTTCCAACCGAACAGGAAAGGAATAGATACTCTCCACCCGGATGTTCACTTCATTGTCGTCGCCATTGGAAAATCGCTCCGATAAAGTGCGACTGGCCATCATTCCCCGCTCATGATACAACAGGAATAATTCAACAAAAACCAGAATGACAAGGGCAAGGAACATCCATCTCCCTACATCAAATAGCAGGGGGAAAACATACCCAGCCCCCGTCATCAAGACCAAGAAGGCAAGTACTATATAAAATCTCTTCGTTAAATACACCTTAAACCAATTGAATTCTTCACTCTTCGTTCTTCACTCTTCACTTACTTCGGCACCTCCACCTTATCTATCAGCCGTTGTGCCACCTTATAAGCCGTATAGCCTTCCATCTCAGCTTCTGCCGTAAGCATAAGTCGATGCTGCAAGATAGATGGTGTTACGAACTTGATGTCTTCTGGAGTGACAAAATCACGACCTTGCAAGAGAGCGTATGCCTTGCTCGCCTGCAACATGGCAACTGAGGCACGAGGGGAAGCACCCAGATAAACGGCACGTGTGGTGCGGGTCTGCTGAACGATCTGTGTGATATAACGCAGAAGGCTCTCATCAACAACAACATGGTGCATATAAGAGCGCAACTGGAGCAATTCTTTCTTTGTCAACACAGGTTGGATATCAGTAAGTTTCACCAAATCAGTTTGATGTTCATGGCGCTTCAATATTTCCAGTTCCTCATCAGCCGTAGGATAACCCATCGTTACTTTCATGAGAAATCTGTCGAGCTGCGCTTCGGGTAAGCGATAAGTTCCTTCTTGTTCCACAGGATTCTGGGTAGCAAGGATGGTATAAAGGTCACCCATCTTGTGGGTACAGCCATCTATGCTGACCTGACGTTCTTCCATCACCTCGAAAAGAGCAGCCTGAGTCTTTGCTGGTGCACGGTTGATTTCATCCACCAATACAATATCAGCAAACACAGGACCTTCATGGAACTCAAACTCCTGATTCTTGACATTGAAAATATTTGTACCCAACACATCACTCGGCATCAAGTCGGGAGTAAACTGTACACGACTAAACTTGGCATCTACCAACCGGGCCATCAATCGCGCCAAAAGGGTTTTGGCAACTCCAGGCACACCCTCCAAGAGCACATGACCATTAGCCAAGAGGCAAGTCAAGACCAGATCCACCGCCTTGTCCTGTCCTACTATCACCTTGGATATTTCTTCACGAAGACACTCTATCTTTTCTGAAAAAAGAGTCAAATCCAATCTTTGTTCTTCCATTGTTTCCTATGATTTTAAATAAAAGACTTACTTTTCTTATCCTACGCTAACCATTCTTAGCGTGCCTAACTATAGTATCCATTGCATCTATCAAACTCCGCATTTCTTCAACTGAGATATTGCCCTCCGAATGTAGGACCAAGCGAATTTGTCGAATCACCTTCTTCAATCTATCGCTGTTCATACCTGTTTTCTCTGCAAGGAGCAGATATTCACGGTCATCAGTATTCACATCAGATATGTCCACACCAGCCGTTTTTCTCAATTCCTCTGCGAAGAGTTTAAACTTTTTCCTGACCAAATCCACATGATCCTTACGTTGATAGTAGAGTGTTCCAATGAGTTGGATAAACTCCAAAGACCGATTGGCAGGCTTCGACATGATAGGGATGACCCGTTGCCTACGACGAGCGGTAAATATCATAAAGAGAACGACACCCAACAGCGCAAGATAAAGAGCCCATCGCAATGGTGGGCGCTTGATGAACTCCCGGAATGGAGATTGCTCCGCCACAAGCATGGCATCGGTCTTGACATACGCCTCCGTTCTATACACTGGCAAATCCGCCAGATAAGACATCAATCGGAATATATAGACAAATGTATTGCCTTCCAACATTCCATAGTTGGTGAAAAGCAATGGCGAAGAGACGAAAATGACCTCACCCTTGCCATACGGAACAGACACCGCCGTAGGTACTTTCTTAATGGCGAAAGTATCAATTCGCTCTATCCTTTCTTTTTTATCCACAATGGTGTCAAAGCGAGTGAAATCTCCAACATACAAAGAGTCATATTTGTAATCATACCCTGCCGTTGACAAAGTATAAGCCAGTCTTTTCACCTTTGGAACGGAATCCACGAAAAGGGTTCCACCTACCATGTTGTAGAACATTCTATAAGACTGAGCTGCATACATCGTCTCCCGGTTATTCCAATAAATGGTATCGTACATATCATTGTCATGCGCTTTGAGACCGCTTAAGATGCCACGCAACGAAAAGTATATTCCGTCTTCTATTTTCACCTTGAAGGTACGTTCCAATTCATCCACCACTACCGTATCGGCATTCCTACCATCATCAAAACTACTTGAAGCAACCACCATGACCTTGCCTCCACGGCGAGCGATATTGCAGAGGTACTTGACATCCAACTGTTTCAAATTTTGCTGATCCACGACCATCAACACGGAGATTTTCTCTTTGGCATGTTCCTGATCAAGTTGGAAAAACGTCTTTTTCGTCACGTGATAACCATTGGGCAAAGATTGGGTCAAGACACTGTCAAAGACAAAACAGCCCAAAGGTTGCTTATCTACATGGCTAAAGGTAGGAGACCATACGAACTTCTTGGGCAGATTGACTTGCAAAAGACAGAACAGCACAAAGAGGACTAACATGGCAAAAAGGAAATTACGACTACTTTTCATCACGACCTCCTTCCTTCTTGAAAGTTCCTCCATTTTGTTCTGCAGAACCATCTCTACCTGAGTTCTTTACAAAGTTATCCACACTTGCCTGCAGATTGTGCATATCTCGAATCATGTCCTTGTCAGCACCAAAGCCACCATAGCGAACTCGCACAAACAGACTGGTCATTCTCTTGAAGTCGGCCTGTCGGAACTCAAACGTATATTGAGTAGGAGTCTTGAAAGGTTGCCACTCTATTTGGTGATAGTCACTCAAAGACTTCAATGTCTGAAGATACATCAATCGCAATGCCTCACGGAAATTCTCATTTTCCAAAGCTTTTTTTATTTCACTTGGGAAATCAACGCCATATATCGTATCTTCCGTAACCTCGTATTCCATCGGTTTCCTTCGTCCTGAACGAGCGAACAGCTCAGGATGCTTCCACAAGAGAAACACCAAGACAGCTCCCAATGCCGCCAATCCGATACATATCCATAAAGTGTCTTGATGGTCCTGATAGAAATTGCTGCCAAAGATATTCTCGAAAAATTCGTTCAGCCTTTTCGCTACCCAGTCCATCAAGCTATCTTGGGAAGGCACTAACTCTCGACCATAAGCGTAATCGTCATCCCGCCGCCAAACTTGCAGTCGGGCGGTATCAATAACCAAGGTGTCGGAAGGATTGGAAAACATATCTCTCTACAACAAATATAAATAATGTATAAAATGATTAGACTTTGAACAGATCGTCATCATCCTGACTCTTGTCTGCCATTTCCTCAAAATCGTCAATACCTTGACCAACAGACATATCATCGAGTTTCTCGGCGGCATGACTATAGAGATAACCCGTACTGATAAAAAACAAGTTGTAAATCAAATAAGAGCCTATCCACATGACAACGCCAAAGATATATTGGAGAATAACAAAGGCAACACTACCAACAAATGTTCCCTCACCTGCATAATCCTGCACGAATAGCGTCTTGACAAAGACACATACCTCCCAAGGCATGACAAAGACAAAAGAAACGACATTCGACAACAGGCTCAAGACAAATCCCAAGCCAAAGATTCCTCCCCATGTGCTCCATCCCAAGCGAAAGCCACGAACATAAGCCCGCCATACAGAGATATCCTCAAATATATAGGTAGGTGTAACCAATATCAAAGGTACACCAAAAGCAACGACTGCCACTACTGCCAAGAAGCAAAAGATGGCTGTCATCGCTCCAGAATTTATCGCTGCCCCTAAAGCTATCACGGAAAAAAAGACTGCCAAGAACACGATGCCTATCAGAAAACCAACCAGTCCGCATTTGAACAAACGCCAAGCATTTCGGCGGAAAGAAGGTTTCAACTCTTGGAAAGTAACACCTTGCAAGCCCTCGTCGTGAGCATTATAAAACTGCATCATAGAAAACACAACCGTTCCTATCCAAATATAAGCTGCCAAAGAAGTTGGCAACAAGAGGGCGTAAGAAAAGAGCATACTGTAACTGAGTTCATCATCAAACATGGAATTACCAGAACTAACATCCACCATATTTTGCATCAAACTGTTCAGCGACAAGGCTCCTACGAATGCCAACGGCAAGATACCATACAAAGCATAACGAAGCAGTATTTTCCAATTCTGCTTGACAAACTCGAAAGTGACATTAAACTTCTCTCCGAAATCCCTCTCTTTGTAAAATACGATTTTATCCATAAGCTATCTTTATTAAATAATTCAAAACTGACTGGTTCTTAATGAATGAAGTTGTAATCTAAAGGACATTCTTTTCTGCCTATCAACTTACTTTTTCTTTGCCGATGCCGAATCTGGGGTAAAACCACAAAATAACCTATGACAAAGACGAAAGAGACGATGATAATCGACAAGCGAAAATAATTAGAAATTTCCGTATGTCGTGTTACAAATCCTTCGATAAAACCAGCGAATATAAATATAGGTACAGTACCGACAATAATCTTCATTCCCCTTTTCGCACCATGACGAAAAGATACGATACGCGAATACGTGCCAGGGAACAGCCAGCTGTTACCCATCGCCAACCCTGCCGCTCCTGCAATAATCAATGCAGAAATCTCAAGTGTTCCATGAAGGAAAACGGCAAGAAAAGATTCATACAAGAGACCATGCTGGGCGAAGAATGTCTCAAAGCATCCCAGCATCACACTGTTTTGGAATATCAGAAAACCCGTGGCGATACTGGTAAATATACCAGAAACAAATTCCAAGAATGACACCCTAATGTTATTGAGGGTAATGCCCAAGAACATATTCAGTTCATCTCCACCATCATAAACCGCCATCGGTTTTCCATCCTTGATATTCTGCAATGTCATATCCACATAATAATCTCCCAATATAATACGACAAAAGTCAGTATCAAAGCATTGGGAAACCACACCGATGAATACACTGATGAAGAATATGCAGAAAGAAGCCAAAAGTAACTTTCGAGCCTCAAACATCGTCAAAGGAATTTCCTGCGTCCAAAACGTAATCAGGCGAGACCACTTCTCCCGTTTGTTACGATAAATGGAATTATGAAGGCTTGAAGCCAGGTTGTTGAGATAAAGGGTAATACGAGAATTAGGGTAATGTGTTTGCGCAAAAGCCAAGTCAGATGTAAGGTCGGTATAAGTATCGGCCAAAACATCAGGCGTTTGGGAAGCGGCATCGTCAATAATGATCTCTGCACGTTGCCATTTATCTATGTTATTTCTTATAAAGGCAAATTCTTTCACAATTCTTTTATTATAAGGGAAAATTCGGTTACGATTATTTTATTTTTCCTAAAAATTGATGCAAATTTAAGTAATTATTCTTATATTTGCAAACAATTTAAGCATTATCTTCTTAAAACAATGGAAAAATGACAAATTCAAACATCATAACCAATCAATTTGTAAGAATCAACCAAACACCAGCGAGTATCGGTGAACGAGTGTTGGCTCGCATCCTTGACACCATATTCATATCTTTTGGATTCACTGGTGTCTATTTTTTGTTTGATGGGCTTATGGGGAGCATGGACGAAACACGTTGGCTCATGTTCTTATTCTTTATGCTTGTCATATTTATCTGGATGTATGATTTCTGGTGGGAAACATTCAACAACGGACAGACTCCGGGGAAATATATCATGAAGTTAAGAGTCATCAACAAGAATGGGTCACGACCAACCATGGGCTCTTTTTTCATGAGATGGCTTCTCAGCACAATAGACGTAGGATGTGGGGGCATTGGCATGCTATTCATCTTACTCACCAAGAATTCACAACGATTAGGAGACTTGGCGGCAGGAACAATGGTCATCAAACTTACCGACATCCGAAAGATACACATCTCCCTGGACGAATTCTATTATGCCAAGAAAGATTACCATCCTGTATATGAGGAAGCCAAGAATCTCTCACAAGCACAAGTCGCCGTCCTAGAGAAAGCCCTGTATTCCTCCAATGGCAACCATGAAAACCAAATAGAGACCTTGGCAGATAAAGTCGCGAAGTTCCTCAAGGTGCAGCCCAAAGAAAATAGCAAGGAAAAATTCCTTGCTACCATTCTTCATGACTATAATTATTATCTCATGGAATTAGTCTAAACTACCCATGCATCCATCATTTCGGCCGAGGTGCCGTAACTTGAGAACCAGGCAGGAGCACAGCACCCTCCTGCTTCTTGCCATCCATCAGAATTCTCATCGGATGCTCGAAGCGAACATGGCGCACATACTGCGTTTCCTCTACCGCCGGCATCGCATCCAATATCTCCTTATTGACGAATCCTCCTTCTTCTGTGTTTGTATCTACCGTAAAGTAACCTACCCCGAAAGAGGTAAGATTCTGGAAGAAATGGGTGCCCTGACTTGGGTCGATATTATAGTTCTTCAACGCTACTTCTACGATGACACGGGCGGCACTGATATGCGGCCACTTGACCGGAACGCCTAAATAATGATCGCTTGAACCCCAGCGGCCAGGTCCTATCAAGACGTAATTCTTTCCTTCGGCAAGGAACTTGCGGTTGATTCGTTCAATATCATCAGCCACATAGAAATTGTTCATCGCAGAGAACTGATCATCATATTTAACATAGACTACATCTGTGACGTCCTCACTGATTCCATGTCCCAATGAATTGTGGGAACGGAGCAGACAATCTGCATCTGGTATCGCCTTCACATCCTCATCAAGCATCTCCTTAGCATCCACTATCGGACGAATCTGGAGGAGATAGAACTCGCAGGTTTTATCATCATTGATATTGCATGCAAACTCGATTTCCACAGGACGGCGCATCGCCTCGGATCCAGATTTCATCGACATCTGCATCAGCTCCGGCAGTGGTACCACGCCATGCTGGAGTACACTGGCAAAGGTAATCAACTTTCTTCCCGTTTCATACACGCCATCATTGATGACCTGATCGTATGGGTCGAAAGTAGAGGCGATATAGGTAAGGCTCTGGTCTTCTACCGCATCTTTCACACGGAGCTTGAGAATATTGAAGCCATCATCCACCTTGAAATCCTCACCCACATGTTGCATGTCGAGAGCATAGAACTGGGTTTGGGTATCACGCAAAGCCATCTCCATCTCTGAAGTCTGTAGCACTTGGGTTGGATGATAAGGGCAAACTCTCAAGGTCTGTCCGCCATCAACGATATATTTTCCCAATCCAAGAGCCAGACTGGCAATACCTTCCTCCGCCGTCTCATCACCAATCGGATAATAATTGAGGGAGCGTAGCACACCACTCATCGTCGGATAAAACCGGTCGCCATAATCCTTACCTACTACCTGTTGCAGAATGACAGCCATCTTTTCCTGATCAATCACATTGCTGGTAGCTGTCATATACGCCTTCGAATCACGATAGAAGACAGAAGCATATACTCCCTTTATCGCACAAGCCAACATCTGGAGCATCTGATACTTATCCTCCAGATATGGAATCATATAGGTGGAATAAATACCTGCGAAAGGCTGATAGTGAGCATCCTCAAGAAGCGAACTGGAGCGGATGGCAATAGGACTCTTCGTTGCCTCAAAGAAAGTGAAAAAGTCAGCAATCAGGGAATCCGGTAACTGAGCATGAAGGAAATGCTTCAATATCTCCTCATCACTTGCATCACTTAAAGCTATCGGATAGAGATTGTTGTTCATCATAAACTCATCAAAAATATCAGTACAAAGCACGACTGTTTTTGGAATCTGAACAGTGGCATTCTCATACTGATTAAACTCCGGATGGCGCTTGATGATATTGTCGAGGAAAGCCAGACCTCTACCCTTTCCACCCAAGGAGCCTTCACCGATACGGGCAAAGTGGGCATACTTATCGAACTTCATTCTATCAAAGACTGCCACGACTCCAAGATTTTTCATATGACGATATTGCACAATGGCATCGAAAATAATCTGACGGTGGGCATCTACATCTTGAAGTTTTTGCCAGGTGACATGCTTCAAAAAAGCAGATACAGGGAAGATGGCCCGGGCACACAACCAGCGGCTCATGTGATTACGACTGATGTGATAAAGCATCGAGTCGTTAGGAATATTGAAAATATTATCCTGCAGTTCCTTCAAACTGCGGATACGCATGATCTCCTCATGAGTTTTCGGATCTCTGAAAATGAAATCTCCAAAGCCCATGTGTTCCTCCATCAAACGACGCAAATCTACACTCATCTTCTTGGAGTTCTTATCTACAAAACGAAAACCTTCAGCCTCTGCCTTTGCTCGATTTTCACTCTCAGAACTCTCGAGGATAAGGGGCACAAAGGAATCATTCTTTCGGATATAACGGAAAAGCTGCAAACCCGCATCTGGACATTTTTCACGACCAAAAGTATCCGTTGCATGCTTTGGCTGCACATTCTCATCCACAACATTACCAAAAGCTTTGGCTGCACTCTTTAAAGGAAAACGAGCATCACTAATGACACCAAGGGTATTATCAGAATACTTGTCATACAGTTTTTTTGCCTCTTCATATGTACGTGCCAATACCACTTTCGGACGACCACGCATACGCATGGTAGCTGCATGACGGTTCAGCGCTTCTTTGGAGAAGTTCTTACTCTGTTCAAGAATATAATTATAAAGATTTGGCAGAATAGAACTATAGAAACGTATAGAATCTTCTACCAAAAGTATCATCTGGACACCTGCCTCCTGAATATCATGCTCCAAATTCATCTTATCCTCTATCAACTTAATAATAGAAAGGATCAAGTTGGTATTACCCAACCAACAGAATACATAATCGAAGATGCTCAAATCCTCATTCTGCATACGCTTGGTAATACCATGAGAGAATGGAGTCAACACAACACAGTGAATATTAGGAAACTTACCTTTGATATCGCGGGCAACATCGAAAGCATCATTATCTGCATTACCTGGCATACAAATCACCAGATCTACAATTGTAGAACGCAAGACTCCAGCTGCCTCTTCTGTGGTAGAAACTTGGGTAAAAGTTGGCGGATAACGTAATCCTAACTCCATATACTCATTGTATATCTTTTCTTCAATACGCCCATCGTCCTCTAACATGAAGGCATCATAAGGGTTAGCTACAATAAGTACATTGTATATGCGACGCATCATCAGATTAACAAATGATACATCCTTTAAATAGAATTTATTCCACTCTTGAGGTACATTATTCTCCATAATTGTAAGATTTAGCAATGCAAAGATACTGTTTTTCTTATATTTACTTGCATTTTTCAACATATTTTTTTAAATTTGCAGCATTATAATAGAATTTAAAGATATATTACGCTGTAAAATCAATAGATAAAACCATAAACTATGTTTAGATTTAAAGAAGCATTTCTTGCTAAATATAAAGGAAAAGCGATAGCAGGCATTAAAGAGGGAGGAAAAATCCTCCTGAAAATCTTGCCGTGCTTTTTCACTATATTCAGCATGCCGTGTATGGCGCAAAAGCAGCATGGAAAAGCATCCTATTATTCAAAAAAGATAACGGGAGCCAGAACTGCCAGTGGACAGAAACTTCACCACGACAGTTTGACGTGCGCCCATAGATTCTATCCATTTGGCACCATGCTGAAAGTAACCAATCTCAGTAATAAAAAAACAGTTGTAGTGAAGGTTACAGACAGAGGACCCTATGGTAGAGGACGAATTATAGATCTCTCGTGGGGTGCAGCTAAAGCTATAGGTATGTTATCACAAGGTGTAGCTACTGTAAAAGTAGAAATGATAGACAAGCCTATTCCTTATCGCCCAGAAGATCCAAAATTACCTCATATCGACTTTGAGGTAGCAGAATCAGACTATGATTTTCCGCAGAAATGGAATCACAAAGAAAAACATGAGAGTAAGCCACACCAACATGGAGCTGAATCAGGTAAACAAGAACATAAAAACAAACATCAAAAGGATATTAAAGAAGAACAACAAGAACATAAAAACAAAATAGGAAACTTCTCTGAGCATAAAAACAAAACCGGGAACTTTGTTGAGCAAAAACATAATTCAGAACATAAACATAATACGGAACAAAATCATAAAACAGAACACTATCAAAGCAAAGAAGGAAATAAGACAAAAAGGAAATAGAATAAACAAAGATAAAGAATAATTTGAGATAATCATTTTCAAAATAAAAGCAAAAAAGCCTCAGTAAGACAACTTCAAAATCTTACTGAGGCTTTTAAATATCCTAAATACTATTCTCCAAAATAAGTAGGAGAAAATGAATGTCTTAAGAAACTAAGAAAACACTAACACTATTTAGTCGTAGGTATATTAAATTCATTCACCTTAGAAATTGCTTTATCTCCATGAATTACAGATACACAAAATCGAGCAATACCTGGCTTTAAACGTGAGTCTGCCTTTACCACAGCTGTATAACGAATACCTTTACCGGCATCTATTTTTTCCACATGTATATTTGGAGATATGTAGACATGCTTATTTCCTGTGGTTTCAACAACTGTAGGAACTACATCATAGACAGGAAGATTTCCACGATTGAAGACTTCAAATATAACTTTGCAAGTTTCATTCCTATTCAGCTCGTTATCTTGATTATCATCCACAAAACGAGCATTGACGATTTCCAATAAAGGACAATAAGATAAACCAGCAGTATTAATTTCATCAACTGTGCTGCTTGAACTTGGATAAGAAGTTATGGGCTGTTGAGCACTATACGAACCGGTATAATCAGAACCGGTAAAATCATATAATCTATCGTCTCCACTATTAGTAGAATCAAATCCACTGTTAGTGTTAGGATTATATAAATAGGTATCATCAGCTTTTCGAGAAGACCTATCATATCCTTGGTTTCTTTGATAATCTACATCTTGTCTATGACGGATACGCTCCCGTCTTTGTTGAATACGCTCCTCCTGTTGCTGATCAGCCTGATTACCAATAGCAGCACCAACAGCAGCACCACCAGCCATACCAATGATTGTACCAATATCAGAGCCACGAGGACCACCAGCTATTCCACCAATAGCAGAACCTAAAATAGAACCAAATGATCCACCTACATAAGCGCCGCTACCAGTATAAGTTCCACAACTACTGAGAAGTAACACAGAACTAAATAATAAAATCAAAGGCTTTTTCATATCTAAATAAAATTAAATCCGACATTCGTGAACATACTATATATTCATTTGATGGTGCAAAAATAAGAAATAAAAAACAAAGACTAACAACAAAATCCCTAAAAATATAGGGAAAATCCCTAAAAAACAAAAAGCGCTTTCATCAAAAAGATGAAAGCGCTCATATTGAGATATTGAAATTATTCAGCCTTTGGAGCTTCCTCAGCTACAGTCTCTGCAGCTGGAGCATCCTCAGCCTTAGCCTTGCGGCTACGACGAGTCTTCTTAGCTGCTGCCTTAGGAGTCTTAGCCATGTTCTCATCAAAGTCAACAAGCTCGATGAATGCGATTTCAGCAGCGTCACCCTGACGAGTACCCAACTTGATAACACGTGTGTAACCACCAGGACGATTAGCTACCTTCTCTGCAACCTCACCAAAGAGAGCCTTAACAGCATACTTGTTCTGAAGATAACGGAAAACAACACGACGTGAAGTTGTTGTATCATTCTTTGAACGAGTAATTAATGGCTCAACATACTTCTTAAGAGCCTTTGCCTTTGCAAGAGTCGTAGTGATTCTTTTGTGCTCACTCAAGATAAGAGATGTTGCCATATTAGCCAACATTGCGTTACGATGAGAAGCAGTACGACCTAAATGGTTGAATTTTTTATTATGTCTCATTTTAATTTAAATCATTTAAGACAAGAGATTAACCTTCCTTGTCTAATTTATACTTTGAAATATCAGTCCCAAAAGAAAGATTCAGACTCTCGAGCAAATCATCAAGCTCAGAAAGCGATTTCTTACCAAAGTTGCGGAACTTCAAGAGATCAGTCTTATTATACTGAACCAAATCACCTAAGGTCTCTACATCAGCTGCCTTCAAACAGTTGAGAGCACGAACACTAAGATTCATATCTACGAGACGAGTCTTAAGCAATTGACGCATATGAAGAACTTCTTCATCAAACTCCTGATTACTCTCTTGGTCTGGACTTTCAAGAGTAATTTTCTCATCAGAGAAGAGCATAAAGTGATAAATGAGAATCTTCGCAGCCTCTTTCAATGCATCCTTTGGACTAATGGAACCATCTGTTGTAACTTCAAGAGTCAGCTTGTCATAATCAGTTTTCTGTTCAACACGATATGGCTCAACTGCATACTTTACATTACGAATAGGGGTGTAGATGGAATCGATTGGGAGAACGTTGACGTCAGTGCAGAATTGACGATTCTCATCAGCAGGAACGTAACCACGACCCTTGTTAATAGTAAGATCAATCTGCATCGAAGCTTTGGCATCTAAATGACAAATCACCAAATCAGGGTTTAACACTTCAAATCCAGTCAGATACTTACCAATATCACCTGCTTTGAATTCTGTGGAATTCTCTACGGTGATACTAACTTTCTCATTCTCGAATTCTTCTACTACTTGCTTGAATCGAACTTGCTTGAGATTCAAGATAATGTTGGTAACATCTTCCTTCACACCAGGAACTGAAGAGAACTCGTGCTCAACACCCGCGATGCGGATGGTGTTCATAGCGTAACCCTCCAATGATGAAAGGAGAATGCGGCGCAAGGCGTTACCGATGGTAACACCAAAGCCAGGCTCTAACGGACGGAACTCAAACTTTCCGAACTGGTTGTCAGCCTCCAGCATTACTACTTTATCAGGTTTTTGAAATGCTAATATCGCCATTAATTTAATGATTTATTTAGAGTACAACTCAACGATTAACTGCTCCTTAATGTTCTCTGGGATATCGGCACGCTCTGGCTTGTGCAAGAATTTACCGCTCTTAGAATTGTCATCCCATTCGATCCATGGATATTTGCTATGATTGAAACCAGCAAGTGCTGCCTCTACAACTTCGAGAGATTTAGACTTCTCACGAACACCGACAACCATACCTGGCTTAACAGCAAAAGAAGGAATGTTAACTACCTTGCCATCAACAACGATGTGCTTGTGACCAACCAACTGACGAGCTGCTGCACGAGTTGGAGCGATACCCAAACGGAAAACAACGTTATCAAGACGGCTTTCAAGATTCTGAAGGAGAACCTCACCGGTAATACCATCAGCCTTAGCTGCCTTTTCGAACATATTACGGAACTGACGCTCTAACACACCATAAGTGTATTTAGCTTTCTGCTTCTCTGCCAACATGACACCGTACTCAGACATTTTTCTGCGACGGTTATTGCCATGCTGTCCAGGAGGGAAGTTTCTCTTGGACAAAACTTTGTCTGCGCCGAAGATTGGTTCACCAAAACGGCGTGCAATTTTAGATTTCGGACCTATATATCTAGCCATAATATTAATAAAATGCTATAATTAATGTATCTTAAATACTATATAAAGCGTTATACACGACGACGCTTAGGAGGACGACAACCATTATGTGGTAATGGAGTTACGTCAACAATCTCTGTAACCTCGATACCTGCACCATGGATAGCACGGATAGCAGACTCACGACCATTACCAGGACCCTTAACGTATGCCTTAACCTTGCGAAGACCAAGATCAAAAGCTACCTTAGCACAATCCTCAGCTGCCATCTGAGCTGCATAAGGAGTATTCTTCTTAGAACCACGGAAACCCATCTTACCTGCAGAAGACCAAGAGATAATTTGACCCTCATTATTAGCAAGAGATACAATAATGTTATTGAATGAGCTATGTACGTGGAGCTGACCAATAGCGTCAACGCGTACGTTTCTCTTCTTAGATGTTGCTTTTTGCTTTGCCATAATTAATTTCCTCCTTAGAATTACTTAGTAGCCTTCTTCTTATTAGCAACAGTCTTCTTCTTACCCTTGCGAGTACGAGCATTATTCTTTGTGCTCTGACCGCGAACAGGAAGACCATTACGATGTCTAACTCCACGATAGCAACCAATATCCATCAGTCGCTTAATGTTCATCTGGATCTCAGAACGGAGATCACCTTCAACCTTGAACTCAGCGCCGATAATTTCACGGATCTTGGCTGCCTGATCGTCAGACCACTCGCTGACTTTCAGGTCACGGTTTACACCTGCCTTATCCAATATCTTTGCTGAACTACTTCGACCAATACCATAGATATAGGTCAATGCGATTTCGCCACGCTTATTCTGGGGCAAATCTACTCCAACAATTCTTATTGCCATTGTTTAATAAAAAATTAAAAAATTAATACCTTTCGTTAAAAGCGGTGCAAAAGTACGACTTTTTTTTCAAATAGCCATGCTTTTACAAAACTTTAACATTAACCCTGACGTAATTTCATCTTAGGGTTCTTCTTGTTGATAACGAACAGACGACCTTTACGACGAACTATCTTACAGTCTGCTGAACGCTTCTTTAATGATGCTCTTGTCTTCATAACCTTATATATAAATATTATTTATATCTAAAAACAATTCTACCCTTTGTAAGGTCATAAGGGCTCATTTCAACCTTAACCTTATCACCAGGCAAAATTTTGATGTAATGCATTCTCATCTTACCAGAGATATGAGCTGTAATATCAACACCATTCTCTAATTCTACCCGGAACATAGCGTTAGATAACGACTCTACAATTGTTCCGTCTTGTTCAATAGCGGCTTGTTTTGCCATAATTAAAATTTTTGTCCTTCTAAATGTTCAACTTCTACGAATGAAGATAAAATTTCAGCTTTACCTTTTCGAACAACTATCGTATGCTCAAAATGAGCAGCAGGTTTGTGATCCAAAGTTACAATACTCCATTTATCAGCAAGCATACCTATCTTACGATTTCCCATAGTAACCATTGGCTCTATGGCTATACACATTCCTGATTTTAGTAAAATGCCATTTCCCTTACTTCCATAATTAGGAACAAGAGGATCTTCGTGCATTTCTTTACCAATACCATGACCTGTAAGTTCTCGTACGATACCATACCCGAACGATTGGCAGTAATCTTGTATCGCAAAACCAATGTCACCAATGTGATTTCCAGCTACGGCTTGTTCAATTCCTAAAAATAACGATTTTTTAGTGACTTCAAGCAATTTACGTTTTTGATCGGAAATATTACCGACCGCAAATGTATAACAGCTATCACCATTATATCCATCAAGTAATGTTCCGCAATCAACAGAAATTATATCTCCATCATCAAGAACATCATTGTCAGAAGGAATACCATGTACTACAACATCATTAATAGATGTACAAATACTAGCAGGAAAAGACTCTCCATATGGATTAGGAAAATTTTTAAACGTTGGAATAGCACCATGATCACGGATAAATTCCTCTGCTATCCTATCCAAATGAAGAGTCGTCACACCTGGTTTTATATGTTTACCTAATTCTGCAAGAGTTAAACCAACGAGTTGGTTTGCCTTGCGCATTAGATTAATTTCATCCTCTGTCTTCAGAAATATCTTCATTTCAAAAGAAAAAGATTAATATGCAGCAACACCACCTTGGCGGGTATGGCCTGAATTTAAAAGACCATCATAGTGGCGCATAAGCAAATGACTCTCGATCTGCTGTAAGGTATCTATAACAACACCTACTAAAATCAACAGAGAGGTTCCTCCAAAGAATTGAGAGAATGCCTGTTGAACATCGAGAAGCCCTGCAAGTGCAGGCATAATCGCAATAAATGCTATAAATAAAGAACCTGGTAAAGTAATACGAGACATTACGGTATCAATGTACTCAGCAGTATCCTTTCCTGGTTTTACACCTGGAATGAAACCATTGTTACGCTTCATATCCTCAGCCATCTGAGTAGGGTTCAATGTAATAGCAGTATAGAAATATGTAAATGCAATAACCAAGATTACATAAACAACATTATACAACAAACTGCGATTATCCATCAACTGCTGAACAACACTGGAAGCATTTTCAGACTGATAGCGAACTATCGCCAATGGAATGAACATCAAAGCCTGTGCAAAGATGATAGGCATTACGTTGGCAGCAAAAAGTTTCAAAGGAATGTACTGACGCGCACCACCATATTGCTTATTGCCAACCAGACGCTTAGCATACTGAACAGGTATTTTACGAGTACCTTGCACCAAAAGAATAGAAGCACAAACTACAGCATAAAGGATTAAAATCTCAACAATAAACATAATCAGACCACCACCAGAAATTGCCTGCAAACGAGAAGTAACCTCCTGAACGAATGCCTGTGGCAAACGGGCGATAATACCAATCATAATAATCAGAGAAATACCATTACCAACACCTTTATCAGTAATACGTTCACCTAACCAAAGGATAAACATACTTCCTGCAGCCAAGATAATTGTAGCCGGAATCATGAAGACCGTCCAACTGATACCAGTTGCCAAAGCATTAGCTGCTTGCATCTTCAAGTTCAAAAGGTAACTAGGAGCCTGAAAGACCAGAATGGCTACAGTCAGGACTCTAGTGTACCATTGTATTTTTTTGCGGCCACTTTCACCTTCACGCTGCATCTTCTGGAAATAAGGTACAGCGACAGCAAGAAGCTGCATAACAATTGAAGCTGAGATATAAGGCATAATTCCTAATGCAAAAATAGACGCATTGGAAAATGCACCACCAGAGAACATGTCCAAAAGCGACATAAGACCGCCAGAGGTCTGCGACTGCAATTTTTCCAACATGCTCGGATTGATACCCGGAAGTACCACAAACGAGCCAAAACGGTAAATAGCCGTAAACAGAAGAGTAATGAGGAGTCTCTGACGGAGGTCCTCAATCTTCCAACAGTTCTTTAGTGTCTCAATAAACTTTTTCATTTACTTAGATTATAGTTGCGTTACCACCTACTGCCTTGATTGCTTCTTCGGCAGTCTTTGAGAAAGCATTAGCTTCAACTTCCAATTTTGCTTTAAGTTCACCATTGCCGAGAACCTTAACGAGGACCTTACCATTAGTAAGACCAGCCTCTTTAAGTTCAGCAATACCAATCTTAGTAAGGTTCTTTGCCTCAGCAAGAGCCTGAAGAGTAGAAAGGTTTACAGCAAAATACTCCTTATGGTTGATATTCTTGAAACCAGCCTTTGGAACACGACGCTGCAATGGCATCTGACCACCTTCGAAACCAATCTTTCTCTTATAACCAGAACGAGCCTTGGCACCCTTGTGACCACGGGTAGAAGTACCACCGAGTCCAGAACCTGGACCACGACCAATACGACGACGTGAGTGGGTTGAACCTTCAGCAGGTTTTAAATTATTTAATTTCATAATCGTTCCTAATTTAAAAGATTAATTAATCTACTACATTAACGAGGTGATGAACCTTACGGATCATACCACGGTTGCTAGGAGTATCCTCTACCTCAACAACCTGAGAAATCTTGTGGAGACCAAGACAAGCGAGTGTACGCTTCTGATCTACTGGAGCACCGATTTTACTCTTAATCTGCTTGACTTTAATTGTTGCCATATTCGATAAATCCTAATTAACCGTTAAATACTTTATCCATACTGATACCACGCTCACCTGCAACAGTGTATGCATCACGCATCTGAGCAAGAGCAGCGATAGTAGCCTTTACAAGGTTGTGTGCGTTAGAAGAACCCTTTGACTTAGCAATAACGTCCTTAACACCGACACTCTCAAGTACAGCACGCATAGCACCACCGGCCTTCAAACCGGTACCGGCAGCAGCTGGCTTAAGAAGAACCTTAGCACCACCAAAAGCTACCTCAACCTCATGAGGAACAGTACCCTTTAAAACTGGAACTTTTACCAAATTCTTCTTGGCAGCCTCAGTACCCTTAGCGATAGCAGCAGTAACTTCGCCAGCCTTACCAAGACCATAACCGATAACGCCATTACCGTCACCAACAACGACGATAGCAGCGAATGTGAAAGTACGACCAC
>ERZ1026882.127-NODE-127-length-58507-cov-22.495295_pt1 | contig 58507 bp, 47 predicted proteins | sample MGYA00380171_ERZ1026882 | MGnify/ENA primary metagenome ERZ1026882 (study PRJEB33269, sample SAMEA4719807) | human gut metagenome | biome: human-associated habitat; feature: organic feature; material: feces | place: Cameroon | collected 2013-10 ...
GTGCTTTTTCCTGTATCTGTAATCTTGGAAGCAACAGCATTTTTCTTGGAATTCTCATAATATGTAACTGTTGGCGGATTAAGACCGTTATCAAGGAAATCATACAGGCTTCGTGAAAAGTCCTCACCGACTACGATAACTGCATAGTACTTTCCGGCATACAGCTTATTCATAGCCTCGTCCTTAGTTTCAGGAAAACGCCAGCCTAACTTGTCATTAGAGTGAAGCTGTTCAACAATCTGTTCTCCCATGTTGATAGTAGAATCATCAGATTCAGAGTAACCCTCGTCCTCAGAAACAATAGCAATCTGAACGGACGCAGTGTTTGCGTAAGGATCCCAGTTGGAATAAATGTTAAACCATGCATAAAGCGATGGAATAAGGCACAGACCAAGTGCAATGGCTAAAGCCAGAATATTCCTGCTAAGACCTTTCAAATCTCTTTTAAAAATCTTAAATATCATAACATTCCTCTATTCTTTAGTTTTCGTTTTGAACTTATATGTATTTTACTTAAGAAACTGGGGAAAATCAATACAGAGAGGACAATTCAGACATATTTAATAAATAAGAAAGGATACAGAACTATGAACATATTGTATTGCGGGGATAAACCTATGCAGAAGGGAATTCTATTATCTTCAATGTCTCTTGTTGAAAATGTGGACGAACCGTTAAATATATATATTATTACGGTTGATTACAGGGAAAAAGGTGTTAATTACAAACCGGTTGATAAAGTATTTGCAGAGTATCTTAAAAAAGAATTGAATAAATCGGACATTGATGTAAATGTTTCACTTATTGATATTACAAGATATTTTGTTGAGGAACTGCCAGAGGCAAATATGCAGACAAGGTTTACTGCATGCTGTATGCTGCGCCTGTTTGCTGATAAGACAGATATTAATGAAAGACTTCTTTACCTTGATACAGATGTGCTTTGCAGGAAGAATTTCAGCGACTTCTATTATCAGGATATGGAGGGGATAGAGATTGCGGGAGTTTCTGACTATTATGGCAGATGGCTTTTTGGTGATGGCTACATTAATTCCGGTGTAATGCTTATGAATATGAATATGATACGGGAGAATGGACTTTTGGAAAAATGTCGTGAACAATGCATAAGAAAGGAAATGTTTATGCCTGACCAGACGGCTATTAATACATTTGCAACAAGAGTCAATCTGTGTGGACGAAAGTTTAATGACCAGAGGAGACTGCATGGCAACACTGTTTTTCAGCATTTTACAACTACGTTCCGTGTATTTCCGGTAATAAGAACTGTTGCGGTCAAACCGTGGGAGATTGACAAAATGCATAATGTACTTGGGCTTCATGAATATGATGCACTTCTTGAATCTTATAACAGAGAATATGAGGAATACAAGGCCGTTTCGCGTATTCCGGTGGTTTTCTCTATTAATGAACAGTATGCGCCATATCTGGCGGTGTGCCTTAAATCGCTGGCTGCACATGCTGCAGGGGATGAGCGTTACCGCATTATTGTTATGTGCGATAATGTGAAGAATATTACTATGATTCAGCTTCGCAATGTAATAAAGGACTACGAAAACATAGATATTGAATTCGTTGATATAAGAAAGAAAATGCATGAATTTTCAGAAAGCTTTGGACAGACCGTTACAGACAGGCAGGAAAACAGGCTTTATTCAGGCGAGTTTACGTTGACAATATATTTCAGGTTATTTATTGCAGAGCTTTTTCCTGAATTAGATAAGGCTGTATATATTGATTCGGACACGGTAATAAATGATGACATTGCAAAGCTTTATTCGGTTGACATGGGCGATGCAATGTTTGGCGCAGTAAGAGATACATTTGCACGAAAGAATACTATACTGGCTCATTATATTGAAAATGTAGTGGGGATAGAACGAAACGAATACGTCAATTCGGGAGTACTGGTTATGAATCTTGACAAAATGAGGCGTACTCATCTGGCAGACATATTCTTAAAACTTATGGCAGAGTATCATTTTGACAGCGTTGCACCCGATCAGGATTATATTAATGCCATCTGTGCAAAAGACATTTATTTTCTTGATAAGGAGTGGAATGTCATGCCCAATAAGGGCGGGGAGTATATGGCAAGACCGAAGCTGATACATTTTAACCTGTTTGACAAGCCATGGCATTACAGTGAGATTCCGTATGAGGAGTATTTCTGGCAGTATGCAGCGGAGTCAGGCTTTTATCCGCTGCTGATTAAACAGCGTGAGCAGTATGGGGACAGTGAAAGGAGTGCTGACCGTGAGAATTTAAAGAAGCTTCTTGCAAGGGCAGAGAATATTGCAGACGGCGACGGCGTTAAGTTTTCTGATGTTGTGGGAAGTGGTAGCTTTGCAGGGGATAACATTTTGGAAGAGAAGAATAGTGGTAATGATGGGGATAATTATGTTGATGGAAGTGATAAGAAAAGCACAGTTGATGGGTATATTAATATTGGCAGAAATAAGTATTCTGTTGAAAATGAATGATATTCTAAAATTTTATAGTGTTTAGAAATAAGGTGTCGGAGGATATATGATTGGTGACAGGGAACAGGTCTATGAAAATATTAAGACGGCTGTAAGTCTTAATCAGTTGAATTCAAAGGTTGAGCCGGGAGATCCAAAGCTGTTACGTGAAGATAAAGAAGCATTGTTAAGACATTATATTGATTATAGGACAGCATATGGTTTTTGCGTGAAAAAGTATATAGCAGAAGCCATATTTTATGCAGGAACTTCGGCAGTCGGACTTATAACACAAGTCAGTGGACTTGAGAATCTTTCAGGAGTTAAAGGTCCTGCGATTGTAACATGCAATCATTTCAGCCCGCTAGATCCTGCAATTGTCAGGTTTGCCATGAGAAAAGCTGGATTCAGAAGAATAAGTATTGTTAATCAGGATTCTAACCTTGCAATGAAAGGATTTGTAGGGTATATGCAGAGGTATGCAGATACAATGCCCGTAAGCAGCCTGAAATGGTTTATGGAGACGGAATTTCCTAATCAGATTAAGAATGCGCTTGATAATAACAGACTTGTGCTTATATATCCTGAGCAGGAAATGTGGTTTAATTACAGAAAACCCCGCCCGTGCAAGAGAGGTGCATATCTGTATGCCGTAAAGTTTAATGTGCCAGTGATTTCACTGTTTGTTGAGCAGCTGGTTAAGAGTACACATTTGCACACATTCAAAGTGCATGTTCTTCCTGTAATATATCCGGACAGGCAGCTTGATGAGAGAACAGCGAGTTTAAGGATGCAGCATACGGACTATGAGCAGAAATGCGCTGCATATGTAAAAGTATATGGAAAGAAGCTGACATATGATTTTGAGGAGGGCGATATTGTAGGAAGATAAAAGCATTTGACGCAGGAAGAATAGGAGAGTATATATATTTGAAGAAATTACAAAGATTGAGAGGAAAATGTATATGAAGATAAAATCAGTGGCAGTACTTGGAGCAGGAGCAGTCGGCTCTTATGTTATATGGGGGCTTTCAGAAAAGAAGGATATAAGTCTAAGCGTTATTGCAAAGGGCGAGAGAGCGGAGAGACTTAAGTCAGAAGGCTGCCTGATTAATGGAAAGACATACCACCCGGCGGTATTGACACCTGAGGAGGCAAAGGGTGTTGACCTTCTTGTTGTGTCGTTAAAATACGGCGCACTTGCAGGTGCATTAGATGATATTAGGGAAGCTGTCGGAGAGAATACGATTGTCATGAGTCTTATGAATGGCGTTGACAGTGAAGAGATAATGTCTACTAAGATAGATAAATCACATATCATTTATTCACTTATAAAGGTTGCGTCACACCGCGAAGGAAAGGAATATGTGTTTAATCCTGAGACTACAATAGGAATTATATATGGAGAGGAAGCTACACCATTTGAGAGTGAGAGAGTTGTGGCAATAAGAGATTTATTTGACGGAACAGGAATTAATTACAGGGTGACTGATTGTATTAAAGAAGAGATATGGAGTAAGTTCAGACTTAATATCTGTAACAATCTTCCACAGGCTATTATCGGAGCAGGTGTTGGATGCTATACAGACAGTGAGCATATAAAAGCAATCAGCCAAGGACTGCGTAAGGAGGTTGAAGCAGTAGCTCTTGCCAAAGGCATTGATATGAGCAGATGTGCAGATAACTCAAGCCGTGGAAGTGCAGTTCCACCAACAGCAAGATATTCAACACTACAGGACATAGATGCAGGCAGACACACAGAGATAGATATGTTCTCTGGTGCAATGATGCGTATGGGAAAAGAACTTGGAATTGCTACATCATATAACGAATATACATATCACATCATCAAGGCACTTGAAGAGAAGAATGATGGCATGTTTGATTATGATGAGAATAGTAAGGCTGTGACTTATTCTAAGTAGTGCGTATTACAAGAAAAATAATATTTTTACAAGGAGGGAGCTGCATTTGTCAGCTTCCTTCTGTTGTATAAGGCAGTTATCTGGTCTTAGAATGTTGCATTTTATTTTCCCGATAAATAATATCAATAATTCTGGTTGACATATACCCACATAGGGTATATTATACATCATGTGAATGACATATACCCCACTAGGGTATGTTACATTGCAACAGATAAATATAATAAAGTGTTTATCAGACATAGAATATAATAATTAGGCTAAGGAGGAATAATGGAAAAAGAATGTTGTTGTCATAAGACAAAAGAACGCGATGCCAGGGAATATAAAGACCTCTGTAACAGACTCAGCAGAATTGAAGGTCAGATAAGAGGAATTAAGGGAATGGTCGAGAAGGACGCATACTGTATTGACATTCTTAATCAGGTATCGGCAGCCCAGTCAGCACTTAACAGTTTTACGAAGGTACTCTTAGACAATCATATTAAGAGCTGTGTAGTCCGTGACATTAAAGAAGGCAAGGACGATACGGTAGAAGAGCTTGTTAAGACAATAGGCAAATTCATGCGATAAGAATTCGAGCAAATATAAAAGGAGATGCATAATATGGGAACAGCTATAATAATCGGCATATTAGCCATAATAGTAGTAATTGCAGTTATAAGCAGTGTTAAGCATATGAAAGGTGAAGGCGGCTGCTGTGGTGGCGGTGGAGAGACTGTTGCAGAAGAGAAGAAGGTTCTTGATAATCCTGTAATTGCTGTTAAGACTGTAGATATTGAAGGCATGCATTGTGAGAACTGCAAGAACAGTATTGAGAGATCTGTTAATAAGATTGATGGTGCTTCATGCCAGGTGAATCTTAAGAAGAAGCAGGCAACAATTGAAGTTGACAGAGAAATCGATGACGCTGATATAAGAATTGCAATTGAGAGACTTGATTTTAAAGTTACAGGAATAACAACTAACCGCAAGGAGGCATAGTGTGAAAATGTGATTTTTCACGCGCGGGATTGGTGTCTTAGCGCACATGACACAAACCAATTATGCAAAATGCGTGCGCGGAAATGAGGAAAATAATGGAACAGTACAATGTTACAGGAATGAGCTGTGCAGCGTGTCAGGCAAGAGTTGAGAAGGCTGTTAGCAAAGTACCTGGAGTGGAAAGCTGTTCAGTAAGTCTTCTTACTAATTCGATGGGTGTTGAAGGAACTGCAACACATGATGCAGTCATTAAAGCTGTGGAAGCTGCTGGATATGGCGCGTCAGTAAAGGGGACAAAGAACAGCAGTCCTTCAATGCAGGAGCAGGAAGATGCACTGGCAGATAAGACAACCCCTGTTTTAAAGAAGAGATTAATAGCTTCATTAGTATTTCTAGTTGTGCTTATGTATTTCAGCATGGGACATATGATGTGGGGGTGGCCGCTTCCATCAGTGCTTGAAGGCAATCATGTGGCTATGGGTCTAATACAAATGCTGCTTACAATAATGATAATGGTTATTAACCAGCATTTCTTCATAAGCGGCTTCAAGGGTCTGTTACATCGTTCACCTAATATGGACACACTTGTTGCGCTTGGTTCAGGAGCAGCATTTGTGTGGAGCACATATGCACTTTTTGCCATGACAGACTGTCAGGTGAGAGGTGATATGGCTGGCGTAATGCACTATATGGACGAATTCTATTTTGAGTCGGCAGCCATGATTCTTACACTTATTACAGTAGGAAAAATGCTTGAAGCTCGCTCAAAGGGAAAGACAACCGATGCATTAAAGAGTCTTATGAAGCTCGCTGCCAAGACAGCAGTACTTTATGTAGATGGACAGGAAACGTGCGTACCCGTTGAACAGGTTATGACAGGTGATATATTTGTTGTAAGACCGGGAGAGAATATACCAGTAGATGGTGTTATTATAGAAGGTAATACTGCAGTTAATGAATCAGCTCTTACAGGTGAGAGTATTCCTGTTGATAAACAGGAGGGTGATTCGGTAAGCGCAGCAACACTTAATACGTCGGGATATATAAAATGCAGGGCGACAAGAGTTGGAGAAGATACAACACTTTCCAAGATAATACAGATGGTAAGTGATGCGGCTGCAACTAAAGCACCTATTGCAAAGATTGCTGATAAAGTTTCGGGAGTATTTGTACCTGCGGTTATAACAATAGCGGTTATAACAACAATAGTATGGCTGTTATGTGGCAAGGACTTAGGATTTGCACTTGCGAGAGGAATCTCAGTGCTTGTAATAAGTTGTCCTTGTGCGTTAGGACTTGCCACTCCGGTTGCGATTATGGTTGGTAACGGAGTCGGTGCTAAGAACGGAATTATGTTCAAGACAGCTGTTTCACTGGAACAGGCAGGCAAGATGCAGATAGTTGCGCTCGATAAAACAGGTACTATCACAGAGGGTGAACCAAAGGTTACAGACATTGTAACAGATGATGGAATCTCACAGAAAGAACTTGTTGCCATAGCGTATGGACTTGAAAAGAAGAGTGAACACCCGCTTGCAAAGGCTGTTGTTAATTATGTAGAAGAGAGTTCGGATAAGAATATATTTGCAGAAGAAGTGACTGACTTTAAGGCGGTTGCTGGTAACGGACTTAAAGGAAAGCTTGATACAAATGTGGTGGCAGGCGGTAATCTTAAGTTCATATCAGAGTACTGTAATGTCTCTGATGATTTAAGAAACAAGGCTGACAGCCTGTCATCAGAAGGAAAGACACCTCTTTTCTTTGCAAGAGATAATGAGCTGCTTGGAATAATAGCTGTTGCTGATACGATTAAGAAGGACAGCCCACAGGCTATCAAAGAACTTCAAAATATGGGAATCAAGGTTGTAATGATTACCGGAGATAATGAAAGAAGTGCGAAGGCAATAGGAAAAGTCGCCGGAGTTGATGAGGTTATTGCAGGCGTTCTTCCAGAAGGAAAAGAAAAAGAGATTGCAAGACTTAAGGAGCATGGAAGTGTTATAATGGTTGGTGACGGAATTAATGACGCACCAGCACTTACAAGAGCTGATATAGGTATTGCAATCGGAGCAGGAACAGATGTTGCAATTGATGCGGCTGACATAGTTCTTATGAAGAGCAGATTGTCAGATGTGCCTGCTGCCATAAGACTTTCAAAGAGAACACTTACAAATATACACGAGAATCTGTTCTGGGCATTCTTCTATAACTGCATAGGAATCCCTCTTGCAGCAGGGGTATGGATACCAGTATTTGGATGGACACTTAATCCAATGTTTGGCGCAGCAGCTATGAGCTTATCAAGCTTCTGTGTAGTAACTAATGCATTAAGACTTAATCTTGTAAAGATATATGATACAGGAAAAGACCACATTTATAAGAAAAAGTCTGGCAAAATAAAAAATAAAACGACAAAAGGAGACGAAACTATGACAAAGACTATGAATATTGAGGGTATGATGTGCGGACACTGTGAAGCTACAGTTAAGAAGGCACTTGAGGCTGTTGATGGCGTTACAGAGGCAGTTGTAAGCCATGAGAACGGAACAGCAGTTGTTACACTTTCTAAGGAAGTTGATAACGATGTATTAAAGAAGACTGTTGAGGATAAGGATTACAAGGTGACAGCAGTTAAGTAATTAATATAAGAATTAAGAATCTCCGTCGGACAATTGTCTGACGGAGATTTTTTAGTTGAGTAACGCAGAATTAAATGTTAAAATATTTTTATATGCTAAAAGTGTATTGGGGGATAAATAATGAATATAGTGTACCTGTTATTGTATGCAATTGCAGTAGTGGTTGTAGGATTTGTGATGGTTAAGACATATCTGGAAAAAGATATTATGAACAGGAAGGTATTGATATCACTGACTCTTACCATGATATGTATTGTAAGCTATTCTGTGAATTTCATGACGGATAACTACAATATAATGTCTGCTGCTACAAGTATTATGATGGTTGCGCAGGATTTTCTGCTTGTGACACTTTTTATATATACAACAGCATTTACAAGGATACGCAATAAGGCAACTAAAGTAATGACGATTGCTTCATTTGCGCTTGCGCTGGTTGATTCAGTTGTATTCATTGTCAATATATTTAATGAGATTGCCTTGAAGTACAGTCTGGTAAAATGTGATGGCATATATGTGCTTGGTTATGAAGGTGAACTTTGGTTTGGTATACATGCTGTTATGAGCATGCTTATAGTTGCATTTATAATTGCGATATTGGTTATAAAATGTATACGCATACCAGGTGCTTACTGGGGAAGATATATTGTTATGGCAGCAGGGCTGGTATTTATTGTCCTGATTAAATATGTTTTCATATATAAGATAATAGATTTAAGATTCGATATATCAATCTTTTTGTATGCATTTATAGGAGTAATGGTTTACTGGAATACATTCTGGTATTCAAAAAAGAATATGCTCACAATAACTCATGCTATGATTATAGATCATATGCATGTTCCTGTTATTTTGTTTGATTATGAAGGGGTGCTTGCGGATTTTAATACATCTATGAGGGAATTGTTTGGAGATCTGGAATATGATGACAGGGAGCAGACAATTGACTGGTTTTTTAAGAGCAAATGTGTTCCGGTTATGGCAGGACAAAATACATTCCAGTGGAAACTGGATAATAAGGCTTATGACTGCAGAATAGAGAAACTTTTGGATGATAAGAAAAGGCTGCTTGGAACAATTATTGTAATGCAGGATGTTACTGAGCTTAAAAGGGCATATACAGAGCTTGAAAATATGGTTATATATGACCAGCTTACAGGTGTTTACAGTATGTACAGCTTTATGGAGCATTGTAAGTCTTATGATGGGTATAAGGGAAATATTGCGGTAGCAGTGTGCGATATTGACGGACTTTCAGAAATTAATTTTAAATACGGACAGAAGGCAGGCAATTCTGTACTTGTAAATGTGTCAGGAGTATTAAAGAAAATGCTTAAGGATTCCGCGTATATTGCACGACTTAATGAAGGCGATTTTGTTGTTGTATTGAAGAATTTCTCATTTGAAGAAGCTGACAGTATATTAGCAAAAATAGAAAAGGCTGTAAGCAGGGAGTGTTCTAACGATAAGATGAAAGTTTCAATGAAATATGGAATTGCAATAAGAGGCAGGGCTAATGGATGGATGATGGATGTTGTCCATGAAGCAGCTGGTAAGATGAAGGAAAAGAAGGGCAGATAAATGAAGTTTGATGGAATTAAAAAGGTTTCAGAGGGCAGATTCATAAATAGATATGACCTGTATTATACAACTGAGGATGATAAGAAAAAGGTTTATGAAATCATAAGCAGGAACAAGGATATAAAGACTATTGAGGATATAAGAAATGAAAAGACCGACGGTGTGGTTATTGTTGCAACAGACGAATCAGACGAACATATCCTTATTAACAAAGAGTACAGAATGTCGGTAGGGGATTATGTATATAATTTCCCGGCAGGGCTTATTGATGCGGGAGAGACTCCGGAGATAGCGGCAAAACGCGAACTTAAAGAGGAGACAGGACTTGACCTTATTACAATTGAGGACAAGCTGTATGACAGCTACAGTGCTATAGGTTTTTCTAATGAGACTAATGCTGTAGTTATTGGGAAAGCCACAGGGAAATTTTCTCCAAGTACATCTACATTTGAAGAAATAACAGCAGCATGGTATTCGAAGGAAGAAGTGAAAACGCTTCTTAAAGATAAGCATTTTGCGGCGAGAACACAGGCGTTCTGTTATATGTGGGCAAGAAATTAATAATAAAGAGGCAACGATATGATAAAAGGTAGAAGAATTATTACAAGTATTATGTTGGTACTGGCGATAGTCTGTATGTCGGGATGTAAAAAGACTCCCAAGGCAGCAACATTTACATATGAGGAGAATGACGCAGGGAATATAGTTATAACAGGGCTTACAGACAAAGGAAGAGCAGATGCAAAGATTATAGTGCCTGCCACTATTGACGGAAAGCAGGTTGAGGGAATAGGAAGCGGAGTGTTCCGTGATGATACGACAGTTACTGAGGTTGTTATATCGGACGGAATAAGCTATATTGCAGAAAATGTATTTTTAAGCTGTTATAACCTTAAAACAATTGAAATTCCGGCATCAGTTAATTCTGTTGGAACGAATGCATTTACTGATACACAGTGGGAGTATGACCAGCTTGCAGATAAGGATGAACTTATAGTTAATGGAGTGCTGTGTAAGGTAAAGAAAGAGAGTGGAACATACAATATTCCGGATGGTGTAAAGACAATTGCTTCTGGCGTTTTTTATAATAAAGAGGGCATTACAGCAATTAATATCCCGGACAGCATCGAAGAAATTGGGGCATATGCATTTGCAGGCTGCAAAGGGCTTGCAGAAGTTAAACTGCCATCAGGTGTCAAAAGAATTGAGTATGGAGCATTTTCGGATATGAATATAAGTGAGATTGTTGTTCCGAAGTCAGTTGAGTATATAGGAAATGAAGCGTTTGAAGGAATTGAGAATGTTATAAAACAATAAGGAGGAAATTTAATGGTAAAGAAAAAAAGTAATTCTTTCCTGTCGTGCGACGGAAAAACATCTATTCATGTTGTTATGTGGTGTCCTGATGAGGCTGAATATGACAAGCCGGTAGCGGTATTGCAGATATGCCATGGAATGATTGAGTATATCGACAGATATGACGGATTTGCCAGATTCATGGCAGAGAGAGGATTTGTTGTTGTAGGTAACGACCATCTTGGACATGGAAAGTCAGTGTGTTCAGATGAGGACCTTGGATTTTTTAAGGAGAAGAAACCTGGCGAAGCGCTGGCAAAAGATGCACACCATCTTACAGTTCTTATCAAGAAAATGTATCCGGATATCCCGTATTATCTTATAGGACACAGCATGGGTTCTTTTGTTACAAGAAAATATATATGTGATTATGGACATGAACTTGATGGGGTTATTGTAATGGGAACAGGACATCAGCCAACTCCGGTTGTACTTGGAGGAAAGCTGCTTGCTAACATTACTAAGCTTATAAAAGGTGACAGATACAGAAGTGAACTGATATCTAAGATTATGTTTGGTGCATATAACAAACGTATAAAGAATATAAGAACAGCTAATGACTGGCTGACAAGAGATGAAGCCGTGGTAGATGAATATAATGCCGGAAAGCTTACAACATTTCTGTTTACAGTAAATGGTTACAGAGGACTTATGAACATGATTCTGTATGTAAGAAAGCCACGGAATATAGCAAAGATACCAGAGAATCTTCCAATGCTTATGGTATCAGGACTTGATGATCCTGTAGGAGAGTATGGCAAAGGCGTTTACAGGGCATACAATTCATATCATGGACATCTTGATGATATTGACTTAAGACTTTTCGAGGATTGCAGGCATGAGCTGTGCAATGAACTTAATAAGGAAGATATATATGAGGAGATATATGGCTGGATTACAGATCATATGAATTCATAAAATGTATAAAAAGCGGAATGGCTGTTGTGAACCATTCCGCTTTTTGTATCAGCAGTTGTTAAAGAAGCTGCCGGTTATTATAATTTGATAGTTGTGTACTTAGGTATGCACGCAATTCCTAATGCATAAGGACCTGTGTGGCATCCTGAAATAATACTGATTCTTGTCTTGAAATCTTCGCGTCTTTCAAGAAGCTTAATACCAAGCTGTGCTTCAACCGCATCTCTGTATTCTTCAGCTTCTTGTGGGTTAGTACAGTATCCAACAGTAATATCCCAGTTCTCAATTGGCATTCCCTTTGATTCAATGTATTTCTGAATCATGTCGATGACATTGGATTTACCTTTATTTCTTGTTCTTGTAAATCCGCCAAGTCCGATTTCGCCTTCCTTCATTACAATTATAGGACGAAGGCTTAACTTGCTTGTGATTGTGATTGCAGTCTTGGCAAGACGTCCGCCTTTGCTTAAGTATTCAAGTGATTCTGTTGTGAACATGATTCGTCCGTCATTTCTTAAAGCCTCAAGAACTTTGATTGTATCTTCATATGAATATCCTGCTTTTCTCATCTGGAGAGCCTGATATATGAAGAGTGAAAATGATGCTGAGTTAAGCAGTGAATTAATAACTGTAACCTTAGCATCAGGATGATCTTCTAATATAATGTCCTTAGCTGTGCAGGCTGAGTTATAAGATCCTGAAAAGTATGATGTAATTGTACATACTATAGCAGGTCTTCCAGCTTCAACACTTGGCATAATAGCATCAACGAAATCCTGTACACTTGGAAGGGAAGACTTAGGGAAAGCCCCTTCGTCTGTCATTCTTCTATAGAACTCATCATGGGTAATGTCATATTGTTCTTTCAGATAGTTCACACCGTCAAATGTTGTATAGAGAGGGACAAGCTTGAGATCATGTGTCTCTGCGTATTCTCTTACAATGTCACAGGCTGAATCAGTAATTATATCAAACATAATAAATAATATCCTCCGCGTTGCAAAAACGATTTGTTTTGTTAATTGGAATGATAACACATAGTTTTTAAAACCACAATACATAAATATTAATATTTTGTAAAATATAAGTTTGTAAAAATAAAAATTTGTTGTATAATCAATTCAAATGTATATTTTTTGCGTGCGGAGGAAATAAATAATGAAAGTATGTGCATTTCTTACAGATGGTTTTGAAACAGTAGAAGCACTTGCAGTTATAGATATATTAAGAAGAGCAGATATTAAAACAGATATGATTTCGATTACAGGTGACATTAATGTTAAAAGTGCTCAGGGTGTAATTGTTCAGGCTGATGAGCTTTTAGATGAATATGTTTTTGAAGGAGATGAACTTTTATTCCTTCCTGGTGGTCCTGGACACAAGTCATATTATGATTGTAAGGATCTGCTGGAACTTCTTGAAGAATACAATAAGAAAAATAACAGAATTGCAGCTATATGTGCGGCACCTTCAGTTCTTGGTAATCTTGGACTCCTTGAAGGAAAGAAGGCAATTGCATTCCCGGGTTTTGAAGAACAGTTAAAAGGAGCAACTGTAATAACAGCACCAGAACGTGTTGTCACAGATGGTAATATTACAACATCAAGAGGAATGGGAACTTCTATTGATCTTGGACTTGAGCTTGTAAAACTTATTAAAGGAGAAGAACTGGCAGACAGTCTCAGAACTTCTACCCAGTATGTATAGTGTAAAGGATAGGAACAATGGAACAGGATTTTTATAATTACGATGAAGCGATGAAAAGAAGCCGCGCGAGGAGAAGAAAAGCGGAACTGATGAAAAAAAGACGGCAGCAGCTTATCAGAAGACGCATAATTGCTACAGCTATGATAATGATTATGGTGATACTTGCTGTTGTTATAATTAATGTGGTTTCCGGAATTAGAAAAAAAACTAAGACTGTAAATTCAGATGCAGACTCAGTTGTCTTACAGACAGAAGCACAGAATGAATCACAAAATGAAAAAGAGACAAAGCCAAATCTGGTATATTCACAGGTTGCATCTGATTATCAGGATTTATCGTCAGATACAAATGTAGCATCTCCATATGCTGCATTGCTGGATGTTGATAATCATAAGATAATTGCAGGAAAACACGCAACAGAAAAAATTTATCCTGCATCAATGACAAAAGTTATGACTCTTATTGTTGTATCTGAGCATCTTGACAGTATGCCAAAGACTTATACATTTGAATTCGAAATGCTTAACAGGCTTTATATTGAAGAAGCATCCAGAGCCGGATTTGAGGTAGGAGAGACTGCAGATGTTGAGGATCTGATGTATGGACTTATACTTCCGTCAGGAGCAGATTGTGCAGAAGCACTGGCAATCATGACAGCTGGTTCTATAGAAGGATTTGCTGAACTGATGAATCAGAAGTGCCAAGAACTGGGACTTAAAAAAACAAGATTTGCCAATCCATCCGGTCTGCATGATGATAACCAGTATACAACCCCTGCTGAAATGGCAATGATTATGGAATATGCCATGAAGGATGAAGCAAGAGCAAAAGTTCTTGGAACATATCAGTATACAACTAAGGCAACTACACAGCATCCGGAAGGAATACAGCTTACAAGCACTATGTATTCAAGAATATATGGAAATGAAGCGCCGGGAGTTTTAGTTACTGCCGGTAAGACAGGATTTGTTAATCAGTCTGGAAGCTGTCTTGTCAGTTATGCTGTAACTAATAAGGGACATGCGTATGTGTTTTGTTCAAGCGGGGCTACATACAGATGGGCACCGGTTTTTGATGAAATATATGTCTACAAGAATATAATTCCTGCTTCAGAAAAGGATCTGGAGACGGAAACAACCAAAATGTCTCCTAATTATTAACAGCCAGAATATGTCATAATAATTAGAATTACCTGACACATAATAACATCAAGACGATAAGTTATGGCGCCATAACTTTTCGGCTTAAACCTAAAAATGTGTTTAATAAGGAGGCTTATTATGGCTAAATCAACAAGTTCTAATTATAAGACTAAGAAGGAAGCACAGAGCGCACTTGACAGATTCAAGATGGAGGTTGCTTCAGAAATCGGTGTTAACTTAAAGGATGGTTACAATGGAGACCTCACATCAGCAGAAGCTGGTTCAGTTGGTGGTAACATGGTAAAAGAGATGATCAGAAGACAGGAAGAGCAGATGAGCGGTAAGTAATCATCTGATTCATGAAAGAATGATTTATCTTAAGTAATAAATGGGGCTGTAATCCGCATATTTCTTAGCAAATATAAGGGTTGCAGCCCTATCTTTTATTTTTTTAAAATAGTACTGGTAATCTAAAAATAGTTGTGTTATAATTCGTGGGTATGTTGTACGATAGTAACAATACATATTAAGGAGGAATAATTTATAATGAGTTTCACAGTTGAGAATTTAGAAGAGAAGAATATGGTTAAACTTGTTATTGAGTCTACTGCTGAGGAATTTGAGGCAGGTCTTAATACTGCATATAATAAGAATAAGAGCAAGATCAGCCTTCCTGGTTTCAGAAAAGGTAAAGCACCTAGAAAGATGATTGAGAAGATGTATGGCGCAGAAGTATTCTATGAAGATGCTGCTAATTCAATCATTCCAGATGCATATGCTAAGGCTGCTGATGAGTGCGGTCTTGAACTTGTTTCACAGCCTAAGATTAACGTAACACAGTTAGAGGCTGGAAAGCCATTTATCTTCGAAGCTGTTGTAGCTACTAAGCCAGAAGTTGAACTTGGACAGTACAAGGGTGTTGAGGTAACTAAGGCTGATACAGAAGCAACAGATGCTGATGTTGAAGAAGAGTTAAAGAGAGTACAGGATCAGAATTCAAGAACAGTAGCTGTAACAGACAGAGCTGTTAAAGATGGTGATAACACAGTTATCGATTTCGAAGGATTTGTTGATGGTGTTGCATTCGAAGGCGGTAAGGGAACAGATTACCCACTTACAATCGGATCTCATTCATTTATTGATACATTTGAAGATCAGATTATCGGTATGAATATCGGTGATGAGAAAGAAATCAATGTTACATTCCCAGAAGAGTACCATGTAGATGATCTTAAGGGTAAGCCAGCTATGTTCAAGGTTTCTGTTAAGGAAATCAAGGAGAAGCAGCTTCCAGAACTTAATGATGAGTTTGCTCAGGATGTATCTGATTTCGATACACTTGCTGAATACAAGGATGATTTAAAGAATAAGATTGCTGACAGAAAGTCAAGAGAAGCTAAGGCTAAGCAGGAAGATGAAGCAATCGCTAAGATTATTGAGTCATCTAAGATGGATATTCCAGATGCTATGGTTGACACACAGGTTAACAGAATGGTTGAGGATTTCGCTCAGAGATTACAGCAGCAGGGATTATCAGTTGAGCAGTACTTCCAGTACACAGGCATGACAGCTGATAAGATTATGGAAGAGATGAAGCCAGAGGCTGTTAAGAGAATCCAGTCAAGACTTGTTCTTGAGGCAGTTGTTAAGGCTGAGAATATTGAGACTTCAGACGAAGAGTTCGAAGCAGAGTTAAAGAAGATGGCTGAAGCATACAAGATGGAACTTGATCAGATTAAGGAATTCATGGGAGACTATGAGAAGAAGCAGATTAAGGAAGATCTTGCAATTCAGAAGGCTGTAGATGTTATCGTAGGATCAGTTGTTGAAAAGTAATTGAATCTTAAAGAAACATTTTAGTATATTGGAGGTTGTGTAATGAGTTTTGTACCTTATGTCATTGAACAGAACAGCAGAGGCGAAAGATCATATGATATATATTCACGTCTGCTTAAAGACAGAATTATATTCTTAGGAGAAGAGGTAACAGATGTTTCTGCTAATCTTGTAGTAGCACAGATGTTATTCCTTGAAGCAGAAGATCCAAGCAAGGATATACATTTCTACATTAACAGCCCGGGAGGATCTGTATCAGCAGGATTTGCTATCTATGATACAATGCAGTACATCAAGTGTGATGTTTCTACAATCTGTATCGGAATGGCTGCAAGTATGGGCGCATTCCTTCTTTCAGGCGGTGCTAAGGGAAAGAGACTTGCTCTTCCTAATGCAGAGATTATGATTCACCAGCCATCAGGTGGTGCAAGAGGTCAGGAGACTGAAATCAGAATCGTTGCTGAGAATATACTTAAGACAAGAAATAAGTTAAACGAAATACTGGCAGCTAATACTGGCAAGTCAGTTGAAGAGATTTCACGCGACACAGAGAGAGATAACTATATGACAGCACAGGAAGCTGTTGCATATGGACTTATCGACAGTGTTGTAGAGAAGAGATAATAATTGCTTATGAAAAGGAAGATGCCTGCAGATAATACATTTTGCAGGTGTCTCCCTTGTTTTTGTGTGATAAGCGAACCTTTATTTAAAGGATTTATAGTGATTTGGAGGATAGTATGGCAGGCAGAAATATTGACGAGAAGCTTAGATGCTCATTCTGTAATAAGACACAGGATCAGGTTAAGAAGCTGATCGCAGGACATAATGGTGTTTACATTTGCGATGAATGTGTAGAAATATGCAGCGATATCCTTGATGAAGAGTTTGAAACAGAGGCAGATGGCAAAGATGTGGTTGACGGCATGAATATCAACCTGCTCAAGCCAAAGCAGATAAAAGAATTCCTTGATGATTATGTTATTGGACAGGATGAGGCAAAGAAGGTTCTTGCGGTTGCTGTTTATAATCATTATAAGAGAATAATGTCACAGTCTGATTTAGATGTTGAGTTACAGAAGAGTAATATTCTTATGCTTGGACCAACAGGTTCAGGAAAAACATTCCTTGCACAGAATCTGGCACGACTTCTTAATGTACCTTTTGCGATTGCAGATGCAACAACTCTTACAGAAGCCGGATATGTTGGTGAAGATGTAGAGAATATCCTTTTAAAGCTTATTCAGGCTGCGGATTATGATGTTGAAAAAGCACAATATGGTATCATATATATTGATGAGATAGATAAGATTACTAAGAAATCAGAAAATGTTTCAATAACAAGAGATGTATCTGGTGAAGGTGTACAGCAGGCACTTCTTAAGATATTAGAGGGAACAGTAGCTTCTGTCCCACCACAGGGAGGAAGAAAGCATCCTCAGCAGGAGCTTATTCCGATTGATACAACTAATATTCTTTTCATATGCGGCGGTGCATTTGATGGCCTTGAGAAGATTATTGAGTCAAGAATGGATAAGAGTTCAATTGGTTTTAATTCTGAACTTAAGGAAAAGAGCAATGATGATGTTGGAGAGATGTTCCATAAGGCACTTCCACAGGATCTTATTAAGTTTGGTCTTATTCCTGAGTTTGTAGGACGAGTTCCAGTAGTTGTTTCATTAGATTCACTTGATGAAGAAGCACTTGTAAGAATTCTTAAAGAACCTAAGAATGCTATTATAAAGCAATATCAGGCACTCTTTGGGCTTGATGAGGTGGCACTTGAGTTTACAGATGAAGCTGTTAAAGCAGTTGCCCACAAGAGCTTTGAGAGAAAGACAGGAGCAAGAGGTTTACGTTCAATCTTAGAATCAGTCATGAATGAAGTAATGTATGAGATTCCGTCAGATGAGACAATAGCTAAATGCATAATAACTAAGGAAGCTGTAGAGGGAAGCGCAAAGCCTCTGTTAGAATACAGAACAGATGCTGTTAAAAAAGCACAGTAATGAATTGATTCAGGCGGACTGTTCGTAAAGGACGGTCCGTTTTTTATTAAATAGAGAGGAATATATGAGTAACGAATATAATAGACATTATCCGGCTATTCCATTAAGAAATGTGACTGTTTTTCCGGGAATGGTTATGCACTTTGATGTGAGCAGAAAAAAATCTGTGAAAGCTGTTGAGGCAAGCATGGCTGCTGATGAGCTTATATATCTTGTGACACAGAGAGATTCGCAGGTCAGTGAACCGGGAATAGCGGATTTATATACAGTAGGAACAATTGCTAAGATAAAGCAGATAATAAAGATGCCGGGTAAAATATTAAGGGTTCAGGTAGAAGGACTTGAGAAGGCGCTTGTAAACAGCTTTGAAGAAGCGTCAGGAATGATGATTGCTGATGTAAGTGTTATTGAAGGGCTTGAGAAGCCTGATAAAATGCTTTCAAGAGCCATAATTGTCGGCATGAGAGAACTTTTAACACAGTATGCACATGTCAATCCTAAGTTTGCAAAGGATACAGTTAAAAGATGGCTTTCTTATAATGATGCGGAAAAGCTGATGATGGAATTTGCACAGGAATTCATGATGGACTACGACAAGAGACAGCAGTTTCTAGAAGCCGAAGATTATGAGCAGATGTACACATTTGCAGCAACATTACTTGTTAATGAGATTAATGCATACAGAATTAAGGAAGAACTTGGCAATGTTGTAAGAGAAAGAGTTGACAAGAATCAGAAAGACTACATATTAAGGGAAGAACTTGCAGCGATTAATGAGGAACTTGATGGGGGAAGCTTAACAGAGGCAGAAGAGTATGAGGCAGCTGTTGAAAAACTTGATGCACCTCAGTATGTAAAGGATAAGCTTAATAAGGAAATCAAGAGGCTGAAATCACTTGCAGGCAATAATTCAGAAGCAAATGTTGAGAGAACATATATAGAGACATGCCTTGAACTTCCATGGAATGTGTCAACTGAGGATAATAAAGACATAGATAATGCTGCAAAGGTGCTTGATTCAGACCATTACGGAATGAAGGATATCAAGGAGAGAATACTTGAGTCACTTGCTGTACGAAATATTACAAGCAGTGGAAAAGCACCTATTATATGTCTTACCGGACCCCCGGGAACAGGTAAAACATCTATAGCAAGATCAGTTGCAAAGGCACTTGGAAAAGAGTATGTGAGAATCTGCCTTGGCGGTGTAAGAGATGAGGCTGAGATAAGAGGACACAGGAAAACTTACATCGGCGCTATGCCGGGAAGAATTATTGAGGGGCTTAAGAGCGTGAAGGTTAATAATCCGCTTATGCTTCTTGATGAGATAGACAAGATAAGCAGTGACTATAAGGGGGACACATCAGCTGCACTTCTTGAAGTATTAGACAGCGAGCAGAATGTTAATTTTGTTGACCACTATATTGAAATGCCTGTTGATTTATCAAATGTGCTTTTTATTGCAACAGCTAATGATTTATCTAAGATAAGCCGTCCTCTGCTTGACAGAATGGAAGTTATAGAGGTCGGCTCATACACAGCTAATGAGAAGTTTCATATTGCAAAGGAACATCTTATTAAGAAACAGATTAAAGAAAACGGATTGCTTGTATCTGATGTTAAGTTCACGGATAAGGTTATAAGAACAATTATTAATTCGTATACAAGAGAAGCAGGTGTGCGAGAACTTGAAAGACAGATAGCAAAGATTGTAAGAAAAGTAGTGAGCGAGCTGTATAAAGCAGGCGTATTCACACCAGACGGAACGAGAGACAAGTCAGTAAAGAAAACTGTTAATATATCAGATAAGAATATTACAGATTATCTTGGAAAAGTTAAATACAGACCGGATAAGAAGAATCCAAAGGGTGAGGTTGGTATTGTCAGAGGTCTTGCATGGACACAGGCAGGCGGAGATACCCTTGAGATAGAGGTTATAACAATGCCGGGCAAAGGCGAATTCAAGCTTACAGGTAATATGGGCGATGTAATGAAGGAGTCGGCAAGTATAGCTGTTTCGTATATCAGATCTGTAACAGAAAAAGGCAGATACAAGGTGGACGCTGAATATTTCCAGAAGCATGCGTTCCATCTTCATATACCAGAAGGAGCAACACCTAAAGACGGACCTTCTGCAGGAGTTACAATGGCAACAGCAGTATTGTCTGCAGTTACAGGTATTCCGGTAAGAGCAGATGTTGCCATGACTGGAGAACTTACATTAAGAGGCAAAGTGCTTCAAATAGGAGGTCTTAAAGAAAAGCTGCTTGCAAGTAAGACAGCAGGCATAACAAATGTTTTCGTTCCACAGGATAACAGGTCGGATGTTGAAGAACTTGATACAGAGATAACTGAAGGGATGAATATAATATATGTGAATAATGCTATTGAAGTATTTACACAGGCGTTAATGCATTAAATGAAAGGAGAAGTATATGGTTGTTAAAAAAGTTAATCTGGATATAGTAGTCGGAGTCACAAGCGCACTTCCTGAAACAGCATTTCCAGAAGTTGCATTTGCAGGTAAGTCAAATGTGGGTAAATCTTCACTTATCAATGCATTAATGAATAGAAGGTCATATGCAAGAACATCTTCACAGCCGGGTAAGACACAGACAATTAATTTCTATAACATTAATGACAGCATGTATCTTGTAGATCTTCCGGGTTATGGATATGCAAGCGTAAGTGCTTCTGTTAAGGCAAAATGGGGCAAAATGATTGAGAAGTATTTAAGAAAGAGCAGCCAGTTAAAGCAGGTGTTCTTGTTAATTGATATTCGTCATGACCCATCAGATAATGACAGAATGATGTACGACTGGATTGTAAATAATGGCTTCAGACCTGTAATTGTAGCAACAAAGCTGGATAAGATCAAGAGAAGCCAGATAAGCAAACAGGTGAAGGCTGTAAGAACAGGACTCGGATTGAGAGAAGAAGATATTCTTATACCTTTTTCATCACAGACCAAGCAGGGACTTAAAGAATTATGGCAGCTTGTAGATTCATATGTACTGCCACAGGAAGAAAATGAGACTGATTCTGAATGTGATACAATTATAGAAGAATAATAAAAAAGCGTTCTGACTGGATGATTACCAGCAGAACGCTTTTTTACATAAGTTTATGAATAATATAATCATATAATTCCTGGCTGTTTTCGCGCCATCTTGCACATATTATTTCCGCCTGCTCCTCAATAGGAACATTAAGATTAAGCTCAATCAGAGTTGTATCCCCTTCTTTTACCTGACAGTGTGCAATGTAATTTCCGTTAGGAAGCTTGTAACAGTCTGTTACAGTTCCGGCCTGATTCTTTAGTTCATACTTATTATCAGCAAGATAAGTTTCTATATCATCCCTGATGGCTGATGATATTTTGGTATAGAAGAAAGCAATGGTTTCTTCCCCTTCTTTGGTTAAAGTATAATGCGTGCTGCTTTGGTGAGTAGTACCTCTTATAAATCCATCTTCAACCAGCGAACTGATAGTTTTCTGAAATGTGAAATAATCAGTATATTGCTTGTCCAGCATAAAAGAAGACAGCTGTGTATTGGACAAAGGGAAATTGACCTTGTTCAGCATATATAAAATCATTAATTTGTATAATGTAGTAGAATCGGTGTTCATAAATCTTTTCCTTGATAAATCTTATTTTCTTTGAGGTAATGGTGAAGAGTGTTAAGCACTCTCTTTTTATCAGCGGTCCATAATGGCGCTGCAAGAATATTCTTAGGTCCGTCCCCTGTAAGTCTGTGTATTACCATATTTTCAGGCAATACAGGAAGAATTGCTCCAATAGCAGCAAGATAATCTTCTATAGTCATAGCCTTGAATAATCCATTGCAATAGTCAGCATAAAGATCTGTGTCTTTTAAAATGTGTAACAAAGATATTTTGATTCCTGATGCACCGCTTTGTGCAATATACCTCGCAGCAGCAGTGTAATCGCTGATTGTTTCACCCGGAAGTCCGATAATCATATGTACAATAGGTGCAATTCCAATTGAAAGCAGACTGTTTACTGCATTATCGTATGCTGACAGGCTGTATCCCCTGCGGATATAATCAGCAGTTGAATTGTTGATTGTCTGCAGCCCTAACTCAATCCACACCGGCTTTATGTGATTAAGTTCGTCAAGAAGGTCAAGTATATCATCACCGAGACAGTCAGGACGTGTTGCAATGGACAGGATTTTTATATCATCTCTTTTTATTACTGGCATGAACAGATTACGCAGATAATTAACATCTGCATATGTATTGGTAAAAGATTGAAAATAAGCAATATATTCACTGCCAGAATATTTATTAGATACTATTTCTTTTGCTTTGTCAATATCATTAACGGCAAAATCTCCGGAACCATGGCCGCTGCAGAATATACAGCCTCTTGTACCTAACTTTCCGTCTCTGTTAGGACAGGTCATGTTTCCGGAAAGACTTAACTTGTATAATTTCTTGCCGTAAGTGTCTTTCAGATATTCACTTACAGAATAATAATATGGAAGCATAATTACTTCTCAATATGGTCAATTACGGCTTTGCTTACAACATCAGCAACTCTTGGGTCAAATGCTTCAGGAAGGATATTAACATCACTTACTTCATCATCTGGAACGAGGTTAGCGATTGCAAGTGCAGCAGCAAGCTTCATATCTTCAGTTATCTGTCTTGCACGGCCTTCAAGAGCACCCTTGAAGATACCAGGGAAAGCGATAACATTATTAACCTGGTTAGGGAAATCAGAACGTCCTGTACCAACAACACGCGCACCAGCTGCCTTGGCAACATCAGGCATAATCTCTGGAACAGGGTTAGCCATTGCAAATATAATGGCATCTTTATTCATAGTCTTAACCATATCTGCTGTAACAATATTAGGAGCTGAAACTCCGACAAATATATCTGCACCACGGAGTGCATCAGCTAAAGAACCAGTCTTGTTCTCAAGGTTAGTTACTTCCATCATTGACTGCTGCATCCAGTTAAGACCTTCAGAAGTCTTAGAAAGGATACCTGACTTATCACACATTGTAACGTGCTTGAAACCATATGTAAGAAGAAGCTTTGTAATAGCAACTCCGGCAGAACCGGCACCATTAACTACTACCTGACAATCTTCCTTAGTCTTGCCTGTTACCTTAAGTCCGTTGATGATACCCGCTAAAACAACAATAGCAGTACCATGCTGGTCATCATGGAATACAGGGATATCAAGAATTTCCTTAAGTCTTGTCTCAATTTCAAAACATCTTGGAGCTGATATATCTTCAAGATTGATACCGCCAAATGCAGGTGCAATATTAACTACTGTTTTAATGATTTCTTCAGTGTCCTGTGTATCAAGACAGATAGGTACGGCATTAACATTACCGAATTCCTTGAAAAGAACAGCTTTTCCTTCCATAACAGGCATAGCGGCGTGAGCACCGATATTACCGAGTCCAAGTACGGCACTTCCGTCAGATACGACAGCAATAGTGTTAGACTTGATTGTGTACTTGTAAGCTGCTTCCTTATCCTTGGCAATAACCTTGCAAGGTTCTGCTACACCAGGTGTATAAGCAAGTGCAAGATCTTCTCTTGTCTGAATCTTCATTTTAGGAGTTGTTTCAAATTTACCATTCCACTCTTCATGGAGCTGTAAGGCTTTCTCTGCATTAGTCATAATATCTAATCTTCCTTTCAATAAATAGTGCTTATAACAGTATTATATATAATAACATATTGCATTGACTAAAAAAAGCATTTTTAGTCTTTTCTTTTAGAATAATGTGTTGTATAATAATTACATCTTTGATGCGTTTTCTGCATCATTTTCCCTATTGATTTTTTAGATGAATACAGAGGTGGATTGTATGAAGGCAAAGTTAGAAACATTGTCAGTTAGTGTATTGCGTGAATTTGCAAAGGACAAGAATATTAAGAATATCTCAGCAATGAGAAAGAGCGAACTTATAGAGGCAATTATTGCAGCGGCAGAAGGTGAAGAAAAGAATGAGCCGGCAGAGGTTGCCAGTGTTGTTGCAGAAGATGAAGCAGATGTACAGAATAATCATAAGACATCAGAATATTCACATCAGAAGTCTGAACAGTATGTTAAGGAAGAACACAAGGAAAATTATCATGCACAGCCACAGAGAGGACAGGAACAGCCAAAGCAGGAACAGGATATGCCTATGGCAGATGGTATTCTTGAGGTTCTGTCAGAAGGTTATGGATTTATAAGATGTGAGAATTTCCTTCCGGGAGAGAATGATGTATATGTTTCTCCATCACAGATAAGGAAGTTTAACTTAAAGACGGGTGATATTATTCAGGGACCTAAGAGAATGAAAGCATCAGGTGAGAAGTTCTCAGCACTCATGTATCTTGAAAGCGTTAATGGCAAGGATCCTTCTGTTGCACAGAGAAGACCGGCATTTGAAAGTCTTACACCAATCTTTCCTAATGAAAGAATACATCTTGAAAAGAATTCAACTACAGTGGCAATGAGAATGGTTGACCTTATATCCCCTATAGGAAAAGGTCAGAGAGGAATGATTGTTTCACAGCCTAAGTCAGGTAAGACAACGCTTCTTAAGCAGATTGCCAATGCAGTAACTAAGAATAATCCTGAAATGCATCTTATGATTCTTCTTATTGATGAAAGACCTGAGGAAGTAACAGATATCAAGGAGTCAATTGTAGGAGATAATGTAGAGGTTATTTATTCAACATTTGACGAGCTTCCAGAAAGACATAAGAGAGTATCAGAGATGGTTATAGAAAGAGCCAAGAGGCTTGTTGAACAGAAGACGGATGTAATAATCCTTCTTGACAGTATCACAAGACTTGCAAGAGCATATAACCTTACAGTTCAGGCAAGTGGACGTACACTTTCAGGCGGTCTTGATCCGGCAGCACTTCATATGCCTAAGAGATTCTTCGGTGCAGCAAGAAATATGCGGGAAGGCGGAAGTCTTACAATTCTTGCAACTGCTCTTGTCGAGACAGGAAGCAAGATGGATGATGTAGTATTCGAGGAGTTCAAGGGAACTGGTAATATGGAACTTGTTCTTGACAGAAAGCTTTCAGAAAAGAGAGTATTCCCTGCCATTGATATAGCAAAGTCAAGTACAAGACGAGAGGATTTACTTCTTAATAAGGAGGAGCAGGAAGCTGTTGATATTATGAGGAAAGCGCTTAACGGCTTAAAGACAGACGAGGCAGCAGAAAGAATACTTGACCTTTTTGTTAAGACAAAGAATAACGAAGAACTGGTAAGAACAGTAATTAAGAACCATTATATTTAAAGTATATTTTCTTTTTAGAACTTTTTGAAAAAATGCTTGCATAACATGTCACATCGTGATACAATATGAAAGCTGTTTATGACAGATAAAGAGGTCATTGTGTCTAATGCGCATAGATCCCATCGGGCTAGAAAGGGAACCTAAGGCGGAATTCACAATTGTAATACTTAATAATTTGTAAAGAGGTGAAATCATGAGAGAAGGAATCCATCCAGATTACTATCAGGCAAAGGTTGTTTGTAACTGCGGTAACGAGTTCGTAACAGGTTCAACTAAGGAAGAAATCCATGTAGAAATCTGTTCAAAATGCCATCCATTCTACACAGGACAGCAGAAGGCATCATCTACTCGCGGAAGAATTGATAAGTTCAACAAGAAGTACGGTGTATCAAACAATTAATTTTGAATTAAGGTTGAGGTTTTTCGGGACCTCAACTTTTTTTGAATGTATACAAAACATTTTAGAAAGGTATGGTTATGTGATATGAAGCCATCAGGAATTGGGGGACAGGCTGTAATTGAAGGAATCATGATGCGCAATAAGGATAAATATTCTATTGCTGTCAGAAAACCTGATAATGAAATTGAGGTTGTCGTTAGAGAGAGCAGGCTTATAACAGAAAAGCATCCATGGCTTAATCTTCCGATAATAAGAGGAATTGTTAATTTTATTGATTCACTGGTTACAGGAATTTCTACAATTAACTATTCTGCATCATTTTATGATGATCCTGCAGAGCAGGAGAAAACCAAGCTTGATGAAGCAGGCAAGAATCTCCTTAAAGATAAATTTGAGTCAGTACTTATGGCTGTGACAGTTATTCTGTCTATATTTTTTGCAATTGGTCTTTTTATGGTACTTCCATATCTTGCAACAAGGCTGGTATCAAAGTACATAGTTTCTAAGACGCTGCTTAATTTTATAGAAGGAATTGTAAGACTGCTTATATTTGTTATATATATTTCTCTTATATCAATGATGAAGGATATAAAGAGAACTTTTATGTATCATGGTGCAGAACACAAATGTATCAACTGTATTGAGAATGGTGCAAGACTTACACCTGAAAATGTCAAGAACAGTTCAAGATATCATAAAAGATGTGGAACAAGCTTTTTATTTTTTGTTATGTTTATAAGTATTATCTTCTTTATATTTATAAGAGTTGATAATACAGCATTACAGATTGTTATCAGAATACTTCTTATTCCAGTCATTGCCGGAGTATCTTATGAGGTTATAAGATGGGCTGGAAAGAATGATAACGCATTTGTAAGAGCATTAAGCAAGCCAGGAATGTGGTTCCAGAAGCTTACTACAAGAGAGCCTGATATGGATATGATAGAAGTTGCTATCAGGGCTGTTGAGGAAGTATTTGACTGGAAGGAATTCCTTGCACAGTATTATGCAGAAGCAGAGAATCCTGTTGAAGAACTTGTTGCTTCTGAGGCAGAACTGGCTATATCAGGAAGTCTTATTCATGGTAATGAACAGACAAGAACAATTGATGTAGAGGAACAGGAAGAAGAAAAGCCTGTTAGTGAGATGACTGCTGAAGAAAGATATATCCAGGCTGGAAAAGAGTTTGGAATGGATGATACTGACAGAGAGACTTTCTCTTCTGTATATGAAGTAAGTGATGAGTCTGAGAGTACTATATATGATAATTCATATGATGATAGTGATTCAGAAGAAGATTCATATGGATATGGTGAAGATGGACATGATGATCCATCAGCTATAGAAGGATTTGAATTCATGGATACAGCTTCTTATGTTATAGATAACCAGTCTGAAGCTGAAGAAGGAGAAGAATTATCTGAAGAAGAAGTTGTTGCAGGATTCGAATTTGAAGCAGAACAGAAGCTGGAGGAACAATATCCGGAAGATGTTCCGATGTTTAAGCAGAAAAGGCTGGAAGATAAGTAGATATGATGACAATTAGACAGGCCGTAAACTGGGGAACACAGATGCTGAAAGATAGGGGAATTGACAATGCAGAGCATGACAGTTTTGAACTTTTATCTGCTGTTAATGGCATGACAAGAACTTTTTATCTTATCAATGGTGACAGTTTATTGTCGGAAGAAAATTTTCTTATGTTTGAGGAATATATAGAACAGAGAGCTTCTCATATACCACTTCAGCATATTCTTGGAAAAACATGGTTTTATGGTTATGAATATATGGTCAACAGAGATGTTCTTATTCCAAGACAGGATACAGAGATTTTAGTTGGTGAAGTGATTAAGGTTACAAGAAGTGGAGATTATATTCTTGATATGTGTACCGGCTCAGGATGCATAGGAATTACACTTGCCAAGAAGTTTCCTGAATGCAAAGTGCTTGGGGTTGATGTTTCAGAAAAAGCACTCAATGTTGCACAGAGTAATAAACATAATCTTGAAGCAGAAAATATTGATTTTATGAGAAGTGATTTATTTGAAGAATTAAATCATGATATAACATTTAACACAATAGTTTCTAATCCTCCATATATACCAACTAAGGTTATCGAAGGACTTCAGGAGGAAGTCAGATTACATGATCCTATGCTTGCACTTGATGGAATGGAAGATGGGCTTATGTTTTACAGAAAGATAACTACACAGGCAGGAGATTTTCTTAAAAATGATGGATATCTGTGCTATGAAATAGGAGCAGAGCAGGCAGCAGATGTTTCTGATATAATGAAGCAGGCTGGTTTTAAGGATATAACTGTCGTTAAAGATCTTGCTGGTCTTGACCGTGTTGTTATGGGAAGAAAGTAATTGTATATAATTTATGAAGAAAGGAAAAGTGACAGAGTATGTTTGATAGACTTGAAGATACAGTCAACAGATATGAAGATATAACTGCTGAGCTTGGTAATCCTGATGTAGTTAATGATCAGGAAAAGTTCAGAAAGCTTATGAAAGAGCAGAGTAATCTTGCACCACTTATAGAGACTTATACTGAGTATAAGAACTGTAAGAAGAATATTGAGGACAGTCTTGCTATTCTTGATGAGGAGACAGACGAAGAACTTAAAGAGATGGCTAAGGAAGAACTCAATGAGTCTAAGGCAAGAGTAGAAGAATTAGAGCATGAATTAAAGATTCTTCTTCTTCCTAAAGATCCTAATGATGATAAGGATATTGTTGTTGAAATCAGAGCAGGTGCAGGTGGAGAAGAAGCAGCACTTTTTGCAGCAGAACTTTTCAGAATGTATGTACACTATGCACAGGCAAGAGGCTGGAAGGTTGAAGTATTAAGCGGTGATGAGACTGGTATTGGTGGAATGAAGGAAGTTGAATTCATGGTTAAGGGACAGGGAGCATACTCTATCATGAAGTATGAGTCTGGTGTACACAGAGTACAGAGAATCCCGGTAACTGAATCTAACGGACGAATCCAGACTTCTACAGCTTCTGTAGCTGTTATGCCGGAGGCAGAGGAAGTTGATATCCATATTGATGAGAAGGATATCCGTATTGATGTTATGAGGGCGTCAGGTAATGGTGGACAGTGTGTCAATACAACTGATTCTGCTGTACGACTTACTCATTATCCAACAGGAATAGTTATTTACTCTCAGACAGAGAAGTCACAGATACAGAATAAGGAGAAAGCATTTGCACTTTTAAGAGCCAAGTTATATGATATTGAGACTCAGAAAGCTCATGATGCTGAGGCAGATGCAAGAAGAAGCCAGATAGGTACAGGTGACAGAGCTGAGAAGATAAGAACTTATAATTTCCCACAGGGAAGAGTAACAGACCACAGAATTGGTCTTACATTATATAAGCTTGACAAGATTATGGATGGAGACATCCAGGATATTATTGATGCATGTATAGCTGCCGACCAGGCTGCAAAGCTTGCTAAGATGGGCGAGGATTAATTGGTATTTATGAAAAAGGATAGGAATTCTAATCCGGTTGCGCTGATACCTATACTTGTTTTTCTTGTGTTGTATCTTGGAACCGGAATTATATTTGAATATGTCATGAAGATCCCAATGGGATTCTATAATGTGCCAATTATTGTTGCATTTATGGCTGCAATACTGGTAGCGTGCATGCAGAATTCACAGCTTAAGTTTGATGAAAAGCTTGATGTAATGGCAAAAGGGCTGGCTGACAGGAACATTGTTACAATGCTTCTGATATTCATTACAGCTGGAATATTTGTCGGAGTTGTAGGAAGAAGCAGTGCAGAGAGTGTAGCTTATTTTATGTTAAGTATTATTCCTGCAAAGTTTGCAGTAGCGGTACTTTTTATTGTTGCCTGCTTTGTATCTACGGCGATGGGTACATCTGTTGGAACAATAACACTTATTACACCAATAGCGGTTGCAGTATCAGAAGCATCAGGATTTAGTATGGCATTATGTGTTGCATCTGTCATGGGTGGTGCAATGTTTGGGGACAATCTTTCTTTTATATCAGATACTACGATTGCAGCTTGTAATGGTCAGGGCTGTGCTATGAAGGACAAGTTCAGGGAAAATTTCTGGATAGCGCTTCCGGCAGCAATTGTGACACTTGTTATAATTCTTGTGCTTTCTTTTAATACAGATATCCATGGCGAGATTGCTCACTCATATAATCTTTTTCAGATTATTCCATATGTGCTTGTACTTGCAGGTGGGATTATTGGTGTAAATGTTTTTGTTGTACTTATAACAGGTATTATTTCCGGAATAGTTATTATGCTTGTTATGGGTGGGGTTACATTAGAGACTCTGCTTCTTAATATGGGAAGTGGTGCGTCAGGAATGTTTGAGACATGTATGGTTGCAGTTCTTGTATCTGTAATGTGTTCACTTATTAAAGAGTATGGCGGATTTGATGCTTTACTTAATGGAATAAGAAGATTATTTAAAGGGAAAAAAGGCGGACAGCTTGGAATGGGACTTTTAGTTGGAACAATGGATATTGCTACAGCTAATAATACAGTTGCTATTGTAATGGCCAACCCTATTGCAAAAGAGATGGCTGAGGATTATGATATTACTCCAAGAAAAGCAGCTTCGCTTCTTGATACATTTTCATGTATATTTCAAGGGATAATTCCATATGGTGCCCAGATGCTGGTTGCCATATCAGCGGTTTCAGAGCTTGGATATAGCATTACAGCATTTCAGATTCTTCCAAAGCTGTTTTATCCAATGTTTTTGTTTGTAAGTTCACTTATATGGATATATGTTATTCCTGAAAGAAAAAGTAAAACTAAAGCATAATATTGTGTTGCCAAGAATATATAAGAAAGCAGAGTGTGAGGGGGAATGTTAGTATGTCAGCCCGCGAACAGGTATTGATGAATATTATCGGGAATCTTAGAAGATTCGGAATAGATATTTCTAATTCAAAATTTAAGGATAAAGATATAGAGAATGAAATTGTTATGACGGCGTATATAAGAGATGTAAGAGAATTTCTTGGTTGTTTTGATTTCAGGAGACTTGAACAGACGCTTAATAATTTGCAGTGGTCTGCCGCATTTACTTCAATTACAAGGCTTGAGGAGAGAGCCAGAGAACTTGGAATCAACAGTTTTCTTAAACCATTTGATGGAATAAGGGACGCAATAATCCAGAAAAATATACGCTCAGCAAAACAAAGCCTTGCTGTTTTCAACAACAAGAAATCGCAGATATTAAAATATTTAGGATAGTCCGTATGGGCTGTCCTTTTTATATGTTAAATGTACTAATAACTTGTATATTTCAGGATATCTTCCTATAAATCAGTAAAAACAATTCTTCTTATATGCATATTTACCATATTTTCTTACTAATTTAATGTATAAAAGTCTCTTTATAGCCATCGCATTTGCTGTACAAGAAGTGGTAAAAATAGAAACAAAAACAGTCAATTTGTTTATTACTCTGACAAAATAAATGACCATTCGTCATTTTTTGATTAAATCACTTGAAATATTAATTAAAAAAGTGTAAAATACTTATAAAATAAAAAACAATCAACCGATTGGAGGCGTGAAAAATGTTATTTCAACTTTATGGCAGCACAGCTATGACTCAGTTACTTGGCTGGGTGCTTGTGTTTGCGGGATTAGTAATCCTTAACGAGATAGGACGTCGTACTAAGATTGGTGGTATCGTAATATTCGTTATCATTCCAGCTATACTGACAATCTATTTTATAGGAATTCAGGCAGGTCTGTTTGGCGGTCACAGCAATCAGACATATGAGTACATGAACGGATGGTTCCATTATGCTAAGCTTTATGCAGCAGATATCGGAGTTGTCGGTTTCCTCATGATTAAGTATAAGTGGGGACTTGGAAAGAAAGAATGGTTTAAACCATGGCCATTCATAATCGTTGCTATCAATATTCTTATTGCTGTAGCATCTGATTTTGAGTCAGCTATCAGAGCTTACCAGATTACTGGAGATTTCTCTGGTGCATGGTGGGCATCTAATGAAGGTGTATTCCTTTATGGCGGATGGTGGAATATTGTTAATGGTATTGCAGGACTTATTAATATTTTCTGTATGACAGGCTGGTGGGGTATTTACTCATCTAAGAAGAAGGATGATATGCTCTGGCCGGATATGACAATATGGTTTATTGTTGCTTATGATATCTGGAACTTCGAGTATACATACTGTAATCTTCCAACACATACATGGTACTGTGGTGTAGCTCTTCTTCTTGCTCCTACATTTGCTAATGCATTATGGAACAAGGGTGGATGGATTCAGAACAGAGCCATGACACTTGCGACATGGTGTATGTTTGCACAGGTATTGCCATTATTCCAGTTAAGCAATACATTCAGTGTATTGCCATCATTATACGGTGGAGCAACTAAGGCTGGCGTTAAGGCACTTGACCTTTATAATGCAGCAATTACATGTCATACTACAGGTGCAAGTGCAGGAGATGCAATTGCAAACTTTGGTATTACAGCTAACCCGACAGCACAGGGAGTTGTTGCGATGCTTGCAATAATAGCTAATGTGGTATGTATTTCGGTTATTATCAAGCGTTCTATTGAGCAGAAGAAGTGCCCATATACTAAGGAAATCTGGGTTGGAACAAGAGATTACGAGCAGGCTATGTCAAGAGCAGAGTAATCTGTATTTGTTAACTTAATATTAAATAATCATAAAGAACATCACGGACAGATTATTGTGCAGGAAAATGCATGTCTTGAAGTGATGTTCTTTTTTGTGTATAATCATGGAAATAAAAAGATTACCAGTCTTTGGAATCAGTAAAAGGAGATGGAACATATGAATAGTATTTATAAGAAGTTAAAGACAATTAAGTTCGAAATTATTATTGTTTCAGTTGCATTATTTGTTCTTGGATTGCTGCTTGTTATATTTCCAACAGCATCACAGGATATTATATGTAAAGGCATAGGAGTTGCCTTATGTGTCTGGGGGGTATTAAGACTTATCAATTATTTCAGGATTGCGGGAAGTGAGATTCTTGGATCATATGGTCTTGTACAGGGAGTTACACTTCTTGCATTTGGTATGTTTTTCGTGATTAAACCAGGCTTTATTGCGGTATTCTTAGGAACAGCACTTGCAATTATTATTATTGTTGATGGAATCCTTAAACTTCAGTATGCTGTGGATTTCTACCATCTTGAGTCAGACAAATGGTGGATTGAGCTTATAGGTGCAGTTGTAATGGTTGTTATTGGTATCATTGCATTAATGAATCCATTTTCAACATCATCAGCACTTATAGTATTTATTGGAATTGCTTTGATGATAGAAGGATTATGGGACTTTATATCTCTTATGAGAATTGTATCTGTAACAAAGAAGGCTGGGAAGGCTATAAAAAACTTTAAAGATCAGGTTGATGCTGTAGATATGAAATAAATGTATCACAGATTAATATAATAAACTTAACATAATAAACAGGAATGAGGGCGGACAAAGTAATGAGCAGAAAGATTTATGCGGCTATATTAGGAGCAGGAACAGTAGGAACAGGTGTATACAAGTTATGTCAGAGTATGAAAGATGATGTGATTAGTAAGACGGGTGCAGAACTTGTAGTTAAGAAGGTTCTTGTAAGAAATCTTGATAAAGACCGTGATCCAATTGATAGAGAATTACTGACTGACAACTGGAAGGATATTATTGAAGATAAGGATATTGAGATTGTAATAGAGCTTATGGGTGGAACAACTCCGGCAAAGCAGTATATTCTTGAGGCACTTGAGGCTGGAAAGCAGGTTGTTACTGCTAATAAGGATCTTCTTGCTGAGTATGGTGAAGAGGTTATGGGAATGGCAGACAAAATGCATGCTGACCTTCAGTTTGAGGCGGCTGTTGCAGGAGCAATTCCAATAATCAGACCATTAAAGCAGAGCATGGCTGGCAACAATATCACAGAGATTATTGGTATTGTTAACGGAACAACTAATTATATCCTCACTAAGATGACTGAATCAGGAATGAATTACATGGACGCTCTTGCAAAGGCCACAGAATTAGGATATGCAGAGGCAGATCCTACAGCAGATGTTGAAGGATATGATGCAGGAAGAAAGATGGCTATTATGTCATCAATCGCATTTAATTCAAGGGTGACATTTAATCAGGTATATACAGAGGGCATTACTAAGATTACAGCAGAAGATATTAAGTATGCTAAGGAATTCGGTTATGTTATCAAGCTTCTTGGTCTTGCCAGAAATACACCGGATGGAATAGAAGTTAAGGTTCATCCTATGCTTATTGATGAGAATCACCCTCTGGCTACAGTAAGAGATTCATTTAATGCGGTATTTGTTCATGGCGAGGCTAGTGATGATACCATGTTTATGGGCAGAGGAGCAGGACAGATGCCAACAGCTTCTGCTGTTATGGGTGATATTATAGATGTATGCCGTAACATAGTTCATGGTTCATGCGGCAAGATTGGCTGCTCATGCTATAAAGAGCTTCCTGTTAAGGATATATCTGAAACCAAGAGCAAATTCTTCTTAAGAATAGAAGCATTAGACAAGCAGGGGGTTCTTGCTAACATTGCAAGTGTTCTTGGAAACAATGATGTAAGTATTGCGCAGGTGGTCCAGAAGAGCCGTAAGGACGGTGTTGCTGAACTGGTTATTATTACAGATGTTGTTGCAGAGAAGAATTTTAATGATGCAATGACAGTATTTAACGGACTTTCAGTGGTAAAAGAGATTGCCGGAGTAATCCGTGTTTATTAATCTGTAATTGTTCAGAGGCAGGCCTTGAACGCTTATATTAATTTTAGAAAAGGTAGATTATTATATGGCTAAGAAGTATTATGCTGTACGAGTAGGTAAAGTTCCCGGAATATATCAGACATGGGACGAATGTAAGAAGAATGTACACGGTTTTCCAGCGGCTGAATATAAGAGCTTCACATCTATGGAAGAGGCGAAGGCTTATATGGGACAGGAAGCCGTACAGGAGATTAATGGCAAAACCGGAAATGGCAATATGGAAGATGTAATGCCTGAAAATGATTATGCATTTGTTGATGGTTCTTTTAATATTGCAACCGGAGTGTATGGATATGGCGGTTTTCTTATACATGATGGAGTTAGATATGAATTATCAGGTAATGGCAGTGATAAAGAGATGGCTTCCATGCGTAATGTCGCAGGGGAGATTCTTGGAAGCATGGCTGCTGTAAAAAAAGCGATAGAGCTTGGACTTAAAGACATTTCTATATTCTATGATTATGCAGGTATCAAGGCATGGGCTGTGGGAGAATGGAAACGCAACAAAAAAGGAACAATAGAATATTATAATTATATTACATCTGTCAGGGATTCAATTAATATCAGATTCGTGAAGGTCAGGGGACATTCAGGGGTTGAAGGAAATGAAGAGGCTGACAGGCTTGCAAAGAGAGCAGTAGGGTTGTGTTAGGTCAGGACATTTCCAAGTGGTGGTCTGTCAGAACACAAGCTTTCATGGTTTATTCGCTTAGTGGGAGTAAGAGCTGCTATATACATAATTTATTACAGTGCTAAAAAACAACGCGCTTCGCTTGAACGTGTTTTTTGGCACTGATTTTTTGTATATAGCAGCTCTAACTCCCACACAGCTCATAAAAAATCAAGCTTATATTCTGACAGACCACCACTTGGAAATATGGACTGATACAATGTACTAGTGGGTTGAGCAGTTATACTTTTTATAAAATTTTTTTATTGACAAATCTATCAATGAGCAATAACATATAAACATACTAAACAAGTAAGAAATAAAATAATGATAGATATTATATGGGAGGATGTGGCAATGAGGAATATTTTGTTTTTTGGGGACTCTAATACTTATGGATATAAGCCTGATAAATCAGGAAGATATGATTATGATGTAAGATGGACTGGCAGAATAGCTAATCTTCTTGGAAATGAATATAATATTATTGAAGAGGGCCTGTGTGGAAGAACAACTATATTTCCCGATGCTGTAAGAGATGCAAGAAAGGGCATTGATCTTATTGGAGTAGTTGTTGAATCACATAAGCCGGTAGATGTAGTATCTATCATGCTTGGAACTAATGACTGCAAGACTGAATTTCATGCTGATGCAAAGACAATAGCAAAAGGAATGGAAGCAGTTGCAAGAAAGGCTAAGGAGACAGCAGGAGAGCAGGCAAAGATTGTTATAGTTTCTCCGATTCATATTGGAAAAGGTGTTGGTGATGAAGGCTTTGATCCTGAATTTAATGAGAGTTCTGAGGAGGTTTCAAAGCAGCTTGCAAGAGAATATGAAAAGGCAGCAAAGGAGAACGGATTTTATTATTTTGATGCAGCCAGTGTAGCTAAACCAAGTGAAGTTGACAGACAGCATCTTGATGAAGCTGGGCATAAAATATTTGCGGAAAAATATAGTGAATTCTTGTTGACAGAAGTTTTATAGGTGTTATAATGAAAATGAACATATGAATGAATGTTCATATGAAAGAATTTTGATTATTTAATGTTTTTAAGGAGAGAATATTATGAAGAAGACTTATAAGATTGATGTTGATTGTGCAAACTGTGCTAATAAGATGGAAGATGCTGCTAAGAATACAGCAGGCGTTAAGGATGCTACTGTTAATTTCATGGCACTTAAGATGATTGTTGAGTTTGAGGACGGACAGGATCCTAAGGCTGTTATGCAGGATGTACTTAAGAACTGTAAGAAAGTAGAAGATGATTGCGAGATATATCTGTAAGCTGATGCCGGGAGTATTATTCCGGAAGATTGGAGTAGAATATGAATAAAAAGCAGAAAAAGATGCTTACAAGAATCATTATTGCGGCAGTCCTTATGATTGCTTTTAAGGTGATAAGTGCATTTGTTGATATTCCTACGGTTATTCTTTTTATAATGTACATGGTTCCTTATCTTGTTATTGGATATGATATTTTAAGGAAAGCATTTAAGGGAATTATTAACAGACAGGTATTTGATGAGAATTTTCTTATGGCAGTTGCAACTGTAGGTGCAATTATAATTGCACTTGTAGATGATGGTGATTTTACAGAAGCAATTGCAGTTATGCTCTTTTATCAGATTGGTGAGTTGTTCCAGAATATTGCAGTTGGAAAGAGCCGTAAGAACATAAGTGAGCTTATGGATATCAGACCTGATTATGCTAACATTGAGGTAGATGGGAAGCTTGAGCAGGTAGACCCTGATGAAGTAGAGGTTGGTACAATTATTGTTGTTCAGCCTGGCGAGAAAGTTCCTATTGATGGTATTATTGAAGAAGGTAATACAACACTTAATACAAGCGCACTTACAGGTGAAAGCCTCCCAAGACAGGCAAAGGCCGGTGATGAAGTAATAAGCGGATGCATTAATATGTCAGGTGTGCTTAAGATCCGCACAACTAAGGAATTTGGTGAATCCACAGTATCTAAGATACTTGATCTTGTAGAGAATGCAAGTTCCAAGAAATCGCGATCAGAGAACTTTATCAGCAAATTTGCAAAGATATATACACCTGCAGTCTGTTACGGTGCACTGGCACTTGCTATAATTCCACCGCTTGTAAGCATGATATTCCTTGGGGTATCTCCTCAGTGGGGAATGTGGATATACAGAGCACTTACATTTTTAGTAATAAGCTGTCCTTGTGCACTCGTCATTAGTATTCCGCTCAGCTTCTTTGCAGGAATCGGTGGAGCAAGTAATCAGGGTGTTCTTGTAAAAGGTTCAAGTTATCTTGAATCACTTGCAGAGACAGACATTGTTGTCTTTGACAAGACAGGAACTATGACACAGGGAGTATTTGAGGTCAGTGGTGTATATAATAACACTATTGACAAAGATGAACTTATAAAATATGCTGCATTTGCAGAAAGCTATTCAACACACCCTATAAGCAAGAGTTTACAGAAGGCTTATGGAAATGAGATTGACAAGACATTAGTTACAGATGTCGAGGAAATCAGTGGTGAAGGTGTTAAGGCTAATGTATCAGGAAGAGAAGTGGCAGCAGGAAACAGAAAGCTTATGAGAAGACTCGGTCTTGAATATGCAGAGTGCAACGAGGCCGGAACTCAGGTTCATGTGGCAGTTGACGGGGCATATGCAGGACTTATACTAATATCAGATTTGTTAAAGCCTCATGCAAAGCAGGCTATAGAAGAACTTAAGAAAGCTGGAGTACGAAAGACAGTAATGCTTACCGGTGATGCAAAGAATGTAGCAGATGCTGTAGCTAAGGAATTAAATATAGATGCTGTGTACAGTGAATTACTTCCGGCAGATAAGGTTTCTAAGGTTGAGGAACTGTTAGAACATAAGAAATCAAAGAAAAAGCTTGCATTTGTTGGGGATGGTATCAATGATGCACCGGTACTTTCAAGAGCGGATATCGGAATAGCAATGGGTGCATTAGGAAGTGACGCTGCTATAGAAGCAGCTGACATAGTATTGATGGACGATGATCCGTTAAAGATATCCAAGGCAATAAAGATATCAAGAAAATGCTTACGTATTGTTTATGAAAATATATATTTTGCAATAGGCATAAAGCTTATATGTCTGGTGCTTGGTGCAATAGGTATAGCAAACATGTGGGTAGCAATATTTGCAGATGTAGGCGTAATGGTTATTGCTGTAATCAATGCAATAAGAGCATTATTCGTAAAGAACTTATAAAGAAAGAGGTAATATAATGGCAGATTGTGAATGCTGTGAGTCAGTAGAAGTACACGAAGACTTATTAAAGATAGTTAATGAAACAATGCCAGATGAGAATGAATTATACGACCTTGCAGAGTTGTTCAAGGTATTCGGTGATTCAACAAGAATAAGAATACTGTATGTATTATTTGAGGCAGAAGTGTGCGTGTGTGACTTAGCACAGGCTCTCAATATGACACAGTCTGCAATATCTCATCAGCTAAGAATATTAAAGCAGAACAAGTTAGTAAAGAACAGAAGAGAAGGCAAATCAATATTCTATTCACTGGCAGACGATCATGTAAGAAGCATAATCGCACAAGGAAGAGAACATATTGAGGAAGATTTATAAGTCTTGATAGATTAAGCCCTCAGGGAACTGACAATTGTTGGTTTTCTGAGGGCTTTTTTGCGTCTCATCGGTAAATTGTGTCAAACGGGGCTTTTATATAAACCATACAGAAAATCTTACAACTGTCTTGTCACCTGTAAACTTTCGTGGTATACTCTAGCACAATGTATGTAAAACGCAAGTCAAACATATGTAAACCATAACGATTGGAGAAGTAATATGTCAGTTACAAGTGATATTTTGAAGTTGAAGAAGGAGAAGAATGCAGTTATTCTTGCACATTATTATGTTGATGAAGATGTACAGGAAGTCGCTGATTATGTTGGGGATTCATTCTATCTTAGCAAGGTAGCTACTAAGGTAGATCAGGATATTATAGTATTTGCGGGTGTTGAGTTCATGGGTGAGAGCGCCAAGATTCTTAATCCGGGAAAGAAGGTGCTTATGCCAGAGCCGGGGGCTGATTGTCCAATGGCACATATGGCAACTAAGGAAGAAATTCTTAAGATGCGTGAACAGTATGATGACCTTGCAGTTGTCTGTTACATCAATTCAACAGCAGAGTTAAAGACTTATTCAGATGTCTGTGTGACATCATCAAATGCAGTAAAGATAGTAAAGAACCTTCCTAATAAAAACATTTTCTTTATTCCTGACCAGAATCTTGGAAGATTCGTTGCAAAGCAGGTTCCAGAGAAAAATGTGATTCTTAATAAAGGCTTCTGTCCAAGACATGTTGCAATAACAGAGGATATGGTCGTTGAAACTAAGAAGAAATATCCGCAGGCAAAGCTTGCAGCACACCCTGAATGTACAGAGGAAGTGCTAAAATATGCTGATTACATAGGCAGTACATCAGGAATTATTGATTACGTTGTAGATACAGATTGTGAGGAATTCATAATTGCAACAGTTGATGGTGTATTTGGTGAGATAAGAAAAAAGGCACCTGGCAAGAAGCTGTATACATTAAAGCCTGACCAGGTATGTGTCAACATGAAGATGGTAACCTTAGATAAGGTGCTTGATGTTCTTGAGCAGGAAAATAATGAAGTGTTTGTAGATGAAGAAGTTGCAAAGAAAGCAATGAAGCCACTTACAAGAATGCTTGAGCTTGCAAAGTAAGATTGTAGTATGTGCAGAAAGAATGGAGGTATCCTATGAATAATACAATTAAAACAGATGTGCTGATAGCTGGATGTGGTTGTTCTGGTCTGTATATGGCAATGAATCTGCCTGCCGATAAGAAGATTCTTATGATAACAAAGTCTGATTGTGAGAGTAGTGATTCTTATCTGGCACAGGGCGGTATGTGTATGCTAAAATGTGAAGAAGATTACGACAGTTATTTTGAAGATACAATGAAAGCCGGCCATTATGAAAATGATAAGAAATCCGTTGAAATAATGATCCGTTCATCAGCAGAGGTAGTAAAAGATCTTGTCGATTGTGGAGCAAGATTTGCAAGAGAAGCTGACGGAAGTCTTGCATACACAAGAGAAGGAGCTCATTCATCTAACAGGATAATATTCCATGAAGATATTACAGGTAAAGAGATAACAAGCCATCTGTTAGAGAAGGTGAGAACTCTTCCTAATGTGACAATTATGGAATACACAAGACTGCTTGATATAATAAGCAGAGACAACAGATGCCTTGGTGCGGTTATAAGGACTGGCAATGGAGAACTTATTAAGGTAGAAGCTTCAGATGTTGTACTTGCTACAGGTGGAATTGGTGGCTTATACAGACATTCAACTAATTTCAGACATCTTACAGGAGATGCAATTGCAATTGCTATAAAGCATGGAGTAGAATTAAAGGATATTAATTATGTCCAGATTCATCCGACAACATTTTATTCTGACAAAGAGGAAGACAGGAGCTTTCTTATATCTGAATCAGTAAGAGGTGAAGGCGCGAAGCTTTATGATAAGAATGGAAAGAGATTTGTTAATGAGCTGCTTCCAAGAGACCTGCTTACAGAAGAGATTAGAAAACAGATGGCAAAGGACAATACAGACTTTGTATGGGAAGATTTAAGGACAATACCTGAAGAAGAATTAAAAACACATTTTCCTAATATAGTGCAGTATTGTATTGATAAGGGATATGACCCGTCAAAAGAGTGTATTCCGGTTGTTCCTGCACAGCACTATTTCATGGGAGGAATTAAGGTAGACCATGAGAGCAGAACAACAATGGACAACCTGTATGCAATAGGCGAGACAGCCTGCAACGGAGTTCATGGAAGAAACAGGCTTGCAAGCAACTCACTTCTTGAAAGTCTTGTGTTTGCAAAGAGGGCAGCGCTTGATATTACTGAAAATGCAGTTGTAAAATCGACACAGGATGAGCTTACATATTTTGATACATTTGATGCAGAAAAATATGCAGATGAGTCGAAAATTGACGGAGAATATGCAGAATTAGTCAATAAAAAGATTGAAGAGGCAGATAAAGCCTATGAAGAAAGCCAGAAAAAGAATTACGCATAATAATATAGAAATGGAGAAATGATATGTTTGATAAAGTTACTTTAAAGTTAAATGTTGATCCGCTTATTCTTGGAGCACTTAAAGAAGATATTACAAGTGAGGATGTGTCAACTAACAGCGTTATGCCAGAGCCTAAACTTGGAGAGGTTGAGCTTATATGCAAGCAGGACGGAATAATATGTGGTTTGCAGGTATTTGCAAGAACATTTGAACTGCTTGATGAAGATGTAGAGATTACATTTTTTGCAAAAGACGGGGATGAGGTTAAGAAAGGTCAGAAGATGGCAGTTGTAAGAGGAGATATAAGAGTTCTTTTGTGTGGAGAAAGAACAGCACTAAATTATCTCCAGAGAATGAGTGGAATTGCGACATATACTAATGGTGTTGCGAAGCTGCTTGCAGGAACTAAGACAAAGCTTCTTGATACAAGAAAGACATCACCTAATAACCGTATATTTGAGAAGTATGCTGTAAGAATCGGAGGCGGGAATAATCACAGATATAATCTTACAGACGGAGTGCTTCTTAAGGATAACCACATAGGTGCTGCGGGCGGAGTTAAGCAGGCAGTTACAATGGCTAAGGAATATGCACCATTTGTAAGAAAGATAGAAGTTGAAGTTGAGAACCTTTCAATGGTGCGTGAAGCTGTTGAGGCAGGTGCAGATATTATTATGCTTGATAATATGAGTCATGAGGATATGCGTGAGGCTATGAATATAATTGGTGGAAAAGCTTTAGTTGAAGTTTCTGGAAATGTAACTAAAGAAAACATTGCAAAAATTACTGACCTTGGTGTAGACTTTGTATCAAGTGGTGCACTTACACATTCTGCGCCAATTATGGACATTTCATTAAAAAATCTTCATCCTGTACAGGAGTAATCATTGTTGGGGTGAACCGGGGAGTTGTAGCAATGAATGGAGAAGAGAGAAGAAATCAGATAATAGATATATTAAAACATTCGTCGAGTCCTGTGCCGGGTACACAGCTTGCACAGATATTAGATGTAAGCAGGCAGGTTATAGTGCAGGATGTAGCGCTTATCCGTGCGAAGAATATAGATGTTTTCTCAACTAACAGAGGTTATGTGCTTAATGATAAGCAGGAGTACAGCCGCATACTTAAGGTTAAACATGAAGATGATGAGGTGGAAGCAGAGCTTGGAGCAATAGTTGACATGGGTGGCTGGGTAAGAGATGTTTTCGTATATCACAAGGTATATGGTGTTATAAGAGCAGAGATGAATATCCACTCAAGGCGTGATATCAGGAAATATCTTGAGGAAATTGCAAATGGAAAGAGCAGCCTGTTAATGAATGTGACATCAGGATATCATTATCATACAATTGTTGCGGATGACGAACAGACACTGGATTTAATTCAGGAAGAGCTTGGAAAACTTGGATTTCTTGCAAAATTGCAGGAGTATGAGCCTGTGGATTTCTGGCATAAAGGGTGAATATGGACTTGACAATTTACACACTTACACATAAACATTTTACAAAACCTGATGATAATATGTATGTTCCGCTTCAGGTAGGAACGGTTCTCAATTCTCCATTAGGGTATCTCAGGGACGATACAGGAGACAATATATCGGCTCTTAATGGTTATTACAGTGAACTCACAGGATTATACTGGATATGGAAAAATGTGCATAATGTTAATTATGTTGGAACATGCCATTACAGAAGATATCTTATTGATGAGAATGAGCATATTATGAATGAAAAGCAGTATGAGCAGATTTTTAAGGAGTACGACCTTGTGACAACCAAGAGAGTCGTTCTTAATAATTCGTATCATTACGGATTTTCTGCTAATCATAATGTAACTGCACTTGACATGACAGGTGAAGTTATTAAGGAATTATATCCCGAATATTATGATACATTTATACAGCTTGTTAATGGTAATGAGACATATTTTGGAAATATGATAGTTACTTCTAAAGAACTTTTTGATAAATATGCTGAGTGGCTGTTTACGATTTTTTTTGAGGTTCAGAAACGCATTGATATGGAGACTGATAAGGATTCATACCACAGGCGTGTGTTTGGCTTTATATCTGAATTCTTATTACTTGTGTGGGTGAGAGTAAACAATATCAAGGTCAAGGAATGCAAGGTTGGAATGGTTGGCGAAAAAGCCGAAACAAGGGAGCTGAAAGCAGTTTTGTCGTCTTTTCTTGCAAAAGAGGATACGAAGGGGGCTATGCAGTACTTTATGGATTTTTACAATAAAAGACCTGATGTTCTCATGGAGGCGTCTGATGTAACTGGTGAACTGCATCTTATGTTACAGATAACAGCAGTTATGGACATGCAGATACAGCGAGAGGGCAGCAGTTTTTACAAAAGTAATCCGGATGTTCGTAAATGGTTTGGGGTATTTTCGGATATAAACAGGAAAACACAGCTTGAATTGAAAGGACAACTTACAGAAGACTGGAAGGAAATGTATAGAGAAATGGGGATTCCTGAGGAAGCATTTGCGGTAGCACGGAAGTTGTATGGTAACAAATAAAAAGAAAATAATGTCTTTAGGTTTCAGGGTTAATAATGTAATATATTTGAAAAGTTCAGGTAAAATATGGAGTAAATATAAAAATGTTATTGACACCAGCAGATAGTTATATTATATTTTAAAGGTGTTTTGGATATAAAAAGATATCGCAAATACAGACCACATGGTTACATGTTAAGCCTTGCGGACGGGCGGGTCGGTTGCCGAGTGTGACGAGGGCACACATTATTGATTGAGTTAGAAGCTCAAATTTTATAAGTTGATTTTAAAATTATCATGCGAGAGAGCATATCATCTTGTGAAACGGTCAATAAGAGCGGTAACAGTGACTTACTTGGATAAACTCTGAAAGGTCAGATTTTCTGTATTTGGCAATACAGTAATCAAAAAGAAGATAGAATATGATTATACAGGCGTGATTGATTTAGAATCAATCATGCCTTTTTTGCGCGAGCAGCGATGAGAATAGAAGTGAAAAATCACAATCATGCTTGCATGAATTGGGATTTCTTCACGGATATTCGAGGAGCGCCGCGACAATGACAGAGCGCAGCTCTGGAATAAAGCTGCGAGCGCGAGCAGCGATGAGAATAGAAGTGTAGGCAGCAATGAGAACAGGGGGAGATTATGGACTTAAAAAGACAGGCGAGTGCGCCGCTTTACGAAGCAATTGAGAAATTCAGAAAGAAAAGAATTGTTCCGTTTGATGTTCCGGGACATAAGAGAGGAAGGGGCAACCCTGAACTGGTAGATTTACTGGGAGAGAGATGTGTTGGAATAGATGTTAATTCTATGAAGCCACTTGATAACCTGTGCCACCCTGTTTCTGTTATCAAGGAGGCAGAGGAGCTTACAGCAGAAGCATTTGGAGCAGAACACGCATTTTTCATGGTAGGAGGAACTACGCAGGCAGTACAGAACATGGTGCTATCTGTGTGTAAGGCTGGAGATGAGATTATCGTTCCAAGAAATGTGCATAAAAGCGTAATTAATGCATTGATTCTGTGTGGTGCGATTCCTGTTTATCTTAATACAGAAATTAATGCAAAGCTTGGAATAGTGCTTGGAGTAACTGTGCAGCAGGTTGAAAAGACAATACAGGAGCATCCGAATGCGGTGGCGGTTTTGGTGAACAATCCTACATACTATGGAATATGTTCAGACATCAAAGGAATATGTGATATAGCACATTCATATGGGCTTAAGGTGCTTGCCGATGAGGCACATGGAACGCATCTGTATTTCGGTGACAACCTTCCAATGAATTCAATGAAAGCAGGAGCAGACCTTGCAGCAATATCAATGCATAAGTCAGGCGGTTCGCTTACGCAGAGTTCAATCCTTCTTACCAATAATGGTATGAATGCTGATTATGTGCAGACAATTATTAATATTACGCAGACAACAAGTGCGTCATATCTTCTTATGACAAGCCTTGATATATCAAGAAGAAATCTTGCCCTGCGCGGCAGACAGTCATTTGCAAAGGTGAGTGAGTGGGCACAGTATGCAAGAGATGAGATTAATATGGTGGGCGGTTATTATGCATACGGGAAAGAACTGATTAATGGTGGAACGGTCTATGATTATGATGTTACCAAGCTTTGTGTATATACAAGGGATATCGGACTTGATGGAATTGAGGTGTATGATATCTTAAGAGATGAGTATGATATCCAGATAGAATTCGGCGACATTGGAAATATAATGGCGTACATATCAATTGGTGACAGAATACAGGATATAGAAAGACTTGTCGGAGCATTGGCTGAAATCAGCCGTCTGTATTCAAAAGAAGAAAAACGCTTTGAAGTAGACAGACAAATGCTGCTTCCAAGAGTACTTGCTTCACCACAGGAAGCCTTCTATGCCGATAAGATTAAAGTTCCAATCCGTGAGGCAGCAGGACATATATCAGGGGAGTTCGTAATGGCATATCCGCCAGGAATTCCTATACTTGCGCCGGGTGAAGAAATCACAGACGAGATAATAGACTATATTCAGTATTCAGTAGAGAAGGGCTGTTCAATGCAGGGAATGGAAGATTCAACATTGCAGACATTGAATGTATTAAGAATGTAAATGTCCGATTTGTTCAATCGGTAAAATATAAAAGGGAGAAAAGCTATTATGGAATTTTGGTTTTCAGAACTTCATTCACCACATGTGAAGTTTGATATCAGGGTTGAAAAACAACTGTTTTCTGGCGAGAGCGACTATCAGAGAATAGATGTATTTCAGTCGCCGGAGTTCGGAAAATTCCTGACACTTAATGGAAGTGTTATATTTTCAGAACAGGATTGTTTCATCTATAATGAGATGGTGGTGCATGTGCCAATGTCAGTCCACCCTGATGTTAAAAATGTATTGATAATCGGTGGCGGTGACGGAGGTGTATCAAAGGAACTGTTGCAATATGACAATATCGAAAATATTGACATAGTCGAGCAGGACAACATGTTTGTTGATGTGTGCAGGGAGTATTTTCCAGAGACGGCAGCAGGATTAGAAGATGAGAGAGTACACATTTATAATTCAGATGCATTAAGGTTTTTACGCTCCAAGCAGGATATGTATGACCTTATAATTAATGACGCAACAGACCCGTTTGGAGCTAGTGAGGGTCTGTTTACAAGGGAATTCTATGGAAACTGTTATAAGGCGCTTAAGGAGGATGGAATACTTGTGTATCAGCATGGAAGTCCTTTCTATGATGAGGACGAGGATGCGTGCAGAAGCATGCACAGAAAGGTATACCACACATTTCCAATAAGCCGCGTGTATCAGGCACATATACCTACGAGTCCGTCAGGATACTGGCTGTTTGGATTTGCTTCAAAGAAATATCATCCACTTAAGGATTTTAAGCCGGCAGAGTGGAAGAGAAGAAATATACATACAGAATATTACACAACTAATCTTCATACAGGTGCATTCATGCTGCCAAAGTATGTTGAAGAATTATTAGAACAGGAGGAAGAAAGATGAGCAGAGTATTAGTAATTGGTTGCGGAGGAGTTGCTTCAGTAGCAATCCACAAAATATGTCAGGTGAGCGAGGTGTTTTCAGACCTGTGCATAGCGAGCAGAACAGTGAGCAAATGTGACAAATTAGCGGACGAATTGAAGGGTAAGACAAGCACTAACATCACAACAGCAAAGGTTGATGCTGACAACACAGATGAGGTTATCGCACTTATCAATGAATTCAAGCCGGATGTAGTTCTTAATGTGGCACTTCCATATCAGGACCTTACGATTATGGATGCCTGCCTTGCATGTAAGGTTCCTTATGTTGATACTGCTAATTACGAGTGTGAGGATACAGATAATCCTGAGTGGAGAAAGGTGTATGAGGAGAGATGCAAGCGTCTTGGATTTACAGCATATTTTGACTACTCATGGCAGTGGGCTTACAGAGAAAAATATAAAGAAGCCGGAATTACAGCACTTTTAGGAACTGGTTTTGACCCGGGCGTAACAAGCGTATTCACAGCTTATGCACAGAAGCATTATTTTGATGAGATACATACAATTGATATATTAGACTGCAACGGTGGCGACCATGGATATCCGTTTGCAACGAACTTTAATCCGGAGATTAATCTTCGTGAGGTATCAGCACCAGGCTCATACTGGGAGGACGGTCACTGGGTTGAGATTCCTGCTATGTCAATAAAGAGAGAGTACAATTTTGAAGGAGTAGGAATGAAGGATATGTACCTGCTTCACCATGAGGAAATAGAGGCACTTGCTGCTAATATTCCGCATGTTAAGAGAATACGTTTCTTCATGACATTTGGACAGAGCTATCTTACACATATGAAATGCCTTGAGAATGTCGGAATGTTAAGAACTGACCCGGTTGAATTCAACGGACAGGAGATTGTTCCAATCCAGTTCTTAAAGGCACTTCTTCCAGACCCTGCTTCACTTGGACCAAGAACAGTAGGTAAGACTAATATCGGCTGTATCTTCACAGGTATCAAAGACGGCAAGGAGAAGAAGGTATATATTTACAATGTGTGCGACCATCAGGAATGTTACCGTGAGGTAGGTTCACAGGCTATTTCATACACAACAGGCGTACCTGCTATGATTGGTACAATGCTTGTTGCAAAGGGACTCTGGAATAAGCCGGGAGTATTCACAACAGATGAATTTGATCCGGATCCATACATGGATGCGCTTAATAAGTACGGTCTTCCATGGGTTGTCGATGAAAATCCTGTTTTAGTAGACTAAAAAGAGAGGTTAATTATGAGATTTGTTGAGTTAAAGACACCGGCATATGTAATAGATGAAAAAATGCTTATTCATAATCTTGAGATACTTCATAAGGTAGAAGAAGATACCGGCTGCCATATACTGCTGGCGCAGAAAGCATTTTCAGCATATGCAGAATATCCGCTGATTGGAAAATATATAAGCGGAACTACGGCAAGTGGAATATATGAAGCCAGACTTGGTGCTGAGTGTATGGGAAAAGAAAATCATGTATTTGCACCGGCATTTACTGATGAGGATATGGATGAGCTTGTAAATATATGTGACCATGTCGTCTTTAACTCAGTTTCACAGTTAAAGAAGCACAAAGCCAGATGCATAGAGGCGGGAGTAAGCTTTGGACTTCGTGTTAATCCAGAGTTTTCTACACAGGGTGACCATGCAATATATGACCCATGCGCGCCGGGCAGCAGACTTGGAGTTACACTTAAGAACCTGAAAGCTGCACTTGAGGAAGAACCAGATGTGTTATCAGGTATGGAAGGAATACATTTTCATACATTATGTGAGCAGAATTCAGATGACTTAGAAGCAACATTAAAGGCTGTTGAAGAGAAATTCGGATTTCTCATGAAAGATATGAAGTGGGTTAATTTTGGCGGCGGACATCATATAACCCGTGAAGATTACGACATTGAAACTCTTGAAAAATGTATCAGTCATGTGAAAAAGAAATATGATGTACAGGTGTATGTTGAACCGGGGGAAGCTGTTGCACTTAATGCAGGATATCTTGTAACTACAGTGCTTGATAAGGTTGAAAATGGAATAACAACCCTTATACTTGATGCATCTGCAGCGTGTCATATGCCAGATGTACTGGAAATGCCATATACACCACCTCTTCGTGACGGATTGAAAATATCGGACATTGATGGCGGAGAATTCAGATACAGATTATCGTCTTATACATGTCTTGCAGGAGATATCATAGGTGATTATCAATTTAGCAGGGAAATCAATGTCGGGGACAGACTCGTGTTCGAAGATATGGCTATATATTCAATGGTTAAGAACAACACATTTAACGGAATCCCACTGCCGGATATTGTAATTATGGATAGTGATGGAGAATGTAAGGTGTGGAAGCATTTTGGCTACGAAGATTTCAAAGGGAGATTATAGATATGAATTATATTAACAGTACTCCGGCAGCAGACGGTTTCCGCATGCCTGCTGAATTTGAAAGACATCAGGGCTGCATTATGATATGGCCGGAAAGACCAGGTTCCTGGGCTTATGGAGCAAAGGCGGCTAAGAAAGCATTTGCACAGATAGCCTCTGTAATCAGTGAGAGCGAGCAGGTATACATGATTGTATCAGAGGGCAGAAAAGATGAAGCAGCAAAGATGCTCCCGGAATCAGTCAGGCTTGTAGTCATGGATACAGATGATGCATGGGCAAGAGATACAGGTCCTACATTCGTTGTAAGCGGAAATGTGGATACACCATATGAAGCACGTGATTTGCGTGGAATTAACTGGGAATTTAATGCGTGGGGCGGAACATATGACGGACTGTACGCGGACTGGGACAATGACAACCTTGTAGCCGGACATTTTATGTCTTATCTTGGCTGTCAGGGATATAATGCAGCACCATTTGTTCTTGAAGGTGGTTCAATACATACAGATGGCGAAGGAACAATGCTTGTTACTGAAAGCTGTCTGCTGAGTAAGGGAAGAAATCCTGAACTTACTAAGGAACATATTGAGGATAAATTAAAGCAGTACTGCAATGTAAGCAAGATAATCTGGCTTCCCTGTGGAATATATAATGATGAGACTAACGAACATGTGGATAATGTATGCGCATTTACAGCACCAGCAGAGGTTGTACTTGCATGGACTGATGATGTCAATGACCCACAGTATGAGATGAGTAAGGCATGCCTTTCTGTCCTTGAAAATGTATCTGATGCCAAAGGAAGACACATTAAAGTAAGAAAAATGCTTATTCCTAAGAAACCTGTGTGCATAACTGAGGAAGAACTTAATGGCTTTGAATTTGAGGAAGGCGAGGACATGAGAGAAGCAGGCGAGCGTCTGGCTGCGTCTTATGTTAATTTCTATATTGCCAATGACTCAGTCATAGTGCCGCAGTTTGATGATGAGGCGGACAGCCTTGCAATAAATGTGCTTAAAGAAGCTTTTCCTGACAGAAAGATAGTTGGGATATATGCGCGAGATATAATAGTCGGTGGAGGTAATATCCACTGTATTACACAACAAATCCCTGTGTAAAATATTTTCAATATTTTACACTCAAGTTTGTGCGTTAGCACAAACTTGGAATATGATAAGAAGGAGTCTAATATGAGAAATGTAAAGTATGCAGGCATACAGATGCAGTGTTCACGGTCGGTAGAAGAGAACATTGCAAAGGCTGATAAAATGGTTCGTGAAGCGGCAGCTAACGGTGGACAGATAATACTGCTTCCTGAACTTTTTGAAAGACAGTATTTCTGTCAGGAAAGAAATTATGACTACTATGCATATGCACAATCAGTGGACGACAATCCGGCTGTGAAGCATTTTCAGAAAGTGGCAGCCGAACTACAGGTTGTGCTTCCGGTAAGCTTTTATGAAAGAGATATAAATGTGTTCTATAACACTGTTGCAGTTATTGACGCAGATGGAAGTGTTCTTGGAATATACAGAAAAACACATATTCCTGATGACCATTATTATCAGGAAAAGTTCTATTTCACACCGGGAGATACAGGTTTTAAAGTGTGGGACACAAGATATGCAAGAATTGGCGTGGGAATATGCTGGGATCAGTGGTTCCCAGAGACAGCCAGAGGAATGGCAGTACAGGGAGCAGAAATCCTTTTCTACCCGACAGCGATTGGTTCAGAACCGATTCTTGATGTTGACAGTATGCCTCACTGGAGAAGATGCATGCAGGGACATTCAGCGTGCAATATAGTTCCTGTTGTAGCTGCCAACCGTATCGGTGAGGAGAAGGTTGCACCGTCTGAAGCCAACGGACATCAGGAGTCATCACTTATATTCTATGGTTCTTCATTTGTAACAGATGCAACTGGGGAGATTGTTATGCAGGCTTCCAGAGATAAGGAGCAGATTGTATATGGCGAAACAGACATTGACGCTGATACAGACATGCGTATAAGTTGGGGACTGTTCAGGGACAGAAGACCGGAAATCTATAAAAGTATCAGATAAAATAAGCCAGTTAATCTTAATTGCTAGATTAACTGGCTTTAATATTATTATTAATATGGTGTTAGTTCTTATTAGCTATAGCAGCTTCTGCTCTTTCTAAATCTTCTTTAGTGTACTTGGTTAATATCTGTTCTTTGGTTATACCGAATTCGAGCATGGGGATGATAGCTTTTTGAACTTCTTCTTTCTTGCTTTCCCCTTGCCATTCTGCTTTTAATTCTTCCATAGCTTTGCACATGTTAACTTTACCTCCTTGTTCGTTAGGTTTACACAGATTCATAATCTGTGGAGTCGCAGTAAGAACACTTATAAGTTTCATAACTTCGTTGTCAACATTGCGTGTCTTATACTCGCTGAATATTGAATCTATATCTTTATTGTATATGCTTCTTGCAATATTAAACACATCTCTTACATCTTCATTATAAAATGTATATTTATCAGAATCAAGTATCTGAACTAGATTTAACTTATAGTCGGAGAAGTAAGCCTTGATATTATCAGGCATGGAAACCATCATGTCAGCAAGGCATGATGGACCGTCCCATAATGAATCACCATAATATAATGAAAACTTAATAAAGCACAATTAGCCAAATCCCCCTCTCTATGTTATTATACTAGCATGTATAATTTCGTAGAGAGGGATTTTTGCGTTTACATAAGGAAGGAGGAACTATGTCACATAAGAATCCAGTTACAATCGGCATGCTGGCGCATGTTGATGCGGGAAAAACTACGCTGTCAGAGGCGATACTATATAGTGCGGGAAGCATAAGAAAGCTTGGAAGAGTTGATAATCAGGATACATTTCTTGATACAGGGGATATGGAGAGAGCAAGAGGAATCACCATATTCTCAAAGCAGGCGGCTTATAATTACAACGGAAGTTCATACACGCTGCTTGATACACCAGGGCATGTTGATTTCTCGGCTGAGACAGAGAGAACGCTGTGGGTGCTTGATGCGGCAGTTCTTGTAATAAGCGGAATGGACGGAGTGCAGGGACATACCGAGACGCTGTGGAGTCTGCTTAAAAGACTTGGAATTCCGGTATTTATATTTGTCAATAAGATGGACCAGCAGGGAACGAACAGGGCAAGAATCATGGAGCAGCTAAAGAACAGGCTGTCAGAGTCATGCGTGGATTTTAATAATATAGATTACGAAGAAGTTGCAATGTGCCATGAGGAAGCACTTGAGCAGTTTCTTGAATCTGCAAATGTAGATGATGCTCTTATGAGCCGCATGATTATGGAAAGAAAAATGTTTCCTGTATATTTTGGTTCAGCACTCAGAATGAACGGAGTTGAGGAGCTTATAAATGGAATTGATACATATGTAAGCTGTCCTGATTATGGCGAAGAGTTCTCGGCAAAGGTGTATAAGATTACAAGAGATGACAGAGGAGAAAGACTGACGCATCTTAAGGTGTGCGGTGGTTTTTTAAAATCAAAAATGCTTATTGGCAATGAAAAGGTCAACCAGATAAGAGTATATGCAGGAGATAAGTTTACAAACATTAATGAAGCAGTTGCAGGAATTGTCTGTGCTGTGACAGGGCTTTCAGAGACTAAAGCAGGGCAGTTTATCGGAGCAGGTGGAGAGGATAATATACCTGTGCTTGAGCCGGTACTTAATTATAAGCTTAATCTTCCGGCAGGGGCAGATCCGGTGGCACTTCTTTCAAAGCTTCGTACACTTGAGGAGGAAGAACCTGAACTTCATGTTGAATGGGATGAGAACTTCAAAGAAATACATGTAAGCGTAATGGGACCGGTACTTATCGAGGTGCTGACCAATATTATCAAAACAAGATTTGGCGTGGATGTAACATTTGGTGAAGGAAGCATTGTATATAAAGAGACAATTAAGAATAAGGCATATGGAATCGGACATTTCGAGCCTTTAAGACATTATGCGGAGGTTCATCTGCTGCTTGAACCGGGTGAGCCGGGAAGCGGCATGAGATACGAATGTCATTGCAGTGAGGATATTCTCGATAAGAACTGGCAGAGACTTGTGTATACACATTTGTGTGAAAAAATGCATAGAGGAGTGCTTACAGGTTCTGAACTCACGGACATGAAGATTACGCTGGTTGCAGGAAGGGCGCACCCGAAGCATACTGAAGGCGGAGATTTCAGGCAGGCAACCTACAGAGCTGTAAGGCAGGGGCTTATGCAGGCAGAATCAGTATTGTTAGAGCCATTCTATGCATTTTCACTTGAGGTAAAGAGAGATTATGTCGGCAGGGCAATGACCGACTTTGAGAGAATGGGTGCAGCATTTAACATGCAGGAGGCTGATGGCGATAATGTTGTTATCACAGGTGAAGGTCCGGTTTCAGTGATTGGCAACTATCAGGCAGAGGTTAATGCCTATACAAAGGGAACAGGCAGGCTTGCACTTAAGATGGCAGGTTACAGACCATGCCATAATACAGAAGAAGTTATTGAAAAATTCGGCTATGAGCCTGAGCGTGATACAAGAAACCCGGTAGATTCAGTATTTTGTGAAGGTGGTTCGGGATATGTTGTGCCGTGGAATGAAGTAAGAGAGCATGCACATGTCGAGATAGCCGTGACGGATTCCGGGGTTGCCGGTGGACAGTCTGACAGGGAGGTTAAGCTGACTGCAAAGCAGGCTTCAAGAACAGTGTCTGACGAGTGGATTGGAACAGACGAGGTAGACAGAATCTTGAATGAAACATATTTTTCTAACAGCAGGGGCGATAACGAGAGAAGAAAGTTATCGAAAAGAAAAGCTGACACTGCAGTTGGAAGATATATTGCAGGCAGTAATGCAAATGTTAAGAATTCTCCTAAAGCACCTGAATATAATCCGGCTAAGAAAAGCTTCCTTCTTGTTGATGGATATAATATAATACATGCATTTAAAGAACTTTCAGAGCTTGCACAGGTCAATCTTGACAGTGCAAGAGGCAGGCTGCTTGATATATTGTGTAATTATCAGGCAATGAAGGGCTGTGAACTGATTGCGGTATTTGACGCATACAGAGTTCCGGGACATGATGAGGAGTTTATAGATTTTCATAATATTCATGTTGTATTTACGAAGACGGCGGAAACTGCTGACCATTATATTGAAAAATTTGCACATGAGAATGGAAAGAAATATAATGTGACGGTGGCAACATCAGATGGTGTAGAACAGGTAATTATAAGAGGACAGGGATGCCTGCTTATATCTGCCAGAGAGTTCGAGAAAGAGATAGCTGCGATGGAGGAACACCTTCGCGAAAACTACCTTAATAAGACATATTGATGATAACACATATATTTAAAATGAGGTGACATACGATGAGTACATTATGGGTTGTTGGTGATTCAACATTAAGTTCTTTTGATGACAAATACTATTATCCAAGATACGGATATGGAACTAGGCTTGGCTGTTATCTTAACAGCAAGGTGCAGGTTAATAATCTTGCACTTTCAGGAAGAAGCAGCTTAAGCTTCACTAAGGAAGAAAATTATAAGGAGCTTCTTGCAGGCATGAAAGCAGGAGATTTTCTTATAATCGGATTTGGACATAATGATGAGAAAACTGAGGCAGGAAGATATACAAGCCCGATAGGTGGAAGGGATAAGGAAGGCACATTTGCAGCATCATTATATGATAATTATATTAAGCCGGCACTTGATGTTTCATGTACACCAATACTGTGTACACCTATTGTAAGAAGAACTGCAACAGGAGAGTGGACAAGGCAGGAACTTCACATAACTGATGACGCAGCACAGTTTAAGGGAGGGGATTATTCACAGGCAGTCCGTGACCTTGCAAGAGACCTTGGAATTGTCTGTGTTGATATGACTGAAAAAACAAAGGCTTTATATGATGAGTTAGGACCAGAAGAGACAATTTATCTTCACGCATGGCCATCTAATAAAGAAGTAAGTGTTGACAATACACACACTAATATATGGGGCGGCAGGGTTAATGCTTTTCTCGTTATGCAGGAGCTTGAAAAGGCTGGAATATCAGGACTTTCGGAGAATATAGTTAATATAAGGGCAGATGAACCGCTTCCGGATAAGAACAGATATCTTGAGAAAAATGCTTCATACAAGCCAGTTGTATTCAGTGATGAGCTTGCTGACAGCAAGAACTTTAAAGATGCATATGGATTCAAAGGTACAGTATTTGGTGATGTTACAACTCTGCCGACGGAATCTGATAATTATATACTTGAAGAAGTTCCAGGGGGAATACACATCGCAGTTAAGAATAATGATGGCAAGATATCTGCTGTTACAGACGGAATTGCAATGTACTATAAGAAGATTCCTGTAAATGTGAACTTTACCATTAAGGCTAAGATGACAATTAATGATTATTTCTATAACAATCAGGTGTCATTTGGGCTTATGGTAAGAGATGACATGTATGTTGATAAGAAAATGCCTGATGTACTTGGCGATTATGTAGCAGCAGCACCGCTTAACCTTACTTATAAAGACCAGGCATGGAGCTGTTTTGCAAGAAAGAACAGCGAGCTTATGCAGGGAAGCGTGACAGGAAGAGAGCTTAAGCCGGGTGATACTGTAGAAGTATGTATAAAGTCTAATCCGGACGGATATGCAGTAAAGCTGGGGGATGGAGAGTTCTTAACAGGCGGATTTGATTTCAGGCTCACAGCCGTAGACCCTAAGCATGTATACGCAGGATTTTTCGTATCAAGGAATGCTGATGTTACATTTACGGATATAGAATATACAGAGAATTAATTTGTTTATTTTAGATGAAGAGTAGAGTGAGATTTCATCTCCTTACAGCTGGCAGTGTGCAATCATCCGTGATTTATAGCGAACCGTGATGGAGTTAAAGCCACTGTCTGTAAGAGTTCATGTGAGAAAATTGCGTTCAAGCGAAGCGCGTTAATTTTCTCACATGTAATAAACTATATAGATAGTGGCTTTTACTCCATCTAGGTGCAGCTATTATGAGAGGATGGATGCACACTGCCAGCTGTAAGGAGATGAAATCTTATTATAAAACGGCATTTAAAATTAATTAAAATTTAATTAAAGACATATTCAATTTCACATAGGAAAATGTTACAATTACATCAGAAATATCGTGAAAAAATAGCGTTGACGCGGAAATGAGGCATATTATGAAACTAACATTTTTAGGCGCGGATCATGAGGTAACAGGAAGCTGCCATTTCTTACAGGCAGCAGGTCTTAATATTCTTGTAGACTGCGGTATGGAACAGGGCAATGATGTATATGAGAACCAGGAACTTCCGGTTGCGGCATCTGATGTGGACTTTATATTGCTGACACACGCACACATCGACCATTCAGGTCTTATTCCACTTATGTATGTGAACGGATTCAGGGGACAGGTGTATTCAACATCAGCTACGGCACAGTTATGTGAGATAATGTTAAGAGACAGCGCACATATCCAGATGTTTGAAGCTGAATGGAGAAACAGAAAGGCTGCAAGGTCAGGTGGAAAACTTAAGGAATTCGTTCCATTGTATGATATGAATGCAGCCGTTAATGTCTGCAAGCAGTTTGTTGGTTGTGAGTATGACAGGGTATACGATATTGCTGACGGAATTAAGATAAGATTCACAGATGTAGGACATCTGCTTGGTTCAGCAAGTATTGAAGTATGGGCTACCGAGAAAACTGAGAATGGTGATGTAACAGAGAAGATTGTGTTCTCAGGTGATATTGGTAATATCAACAAGCCTATAATTAAAGACCCGAAGCACGTTACGGACGCTGATTATGTAGTTATGGAATCAACCTATGGTAACAGAAGCCACGGTGGAACTCCTAACTATGTAGAGGATTTAACGAATATATTCAAAAGAACATTTGAAAGAGGAGGCAATGTTGTTATTCCTTCATTCGCTGTCGGAAGAACGCAGGAACTTCTCTATATTATAAGAAAGATTAAAGAAGATAATCTTGTTGGCAGGGACTTTGATGTGTATATGGACAGTCCGCTTGCAATTGAGGCAACTAACATATTTATTAAGAATGTTGAGAGTTGTTTTGATGATGAAGCAGTCAAGCTTGTAAGAAAAGGAATTAATCCGCTTACATTTCCGGGACTAAAGTATGCAACTACAGGTGATGAATCTAAACAGATTAACTTTGATCCTAATCCAAAGGTTATTATTTCATCATCAGGTATGTGTGAAGCCGGAAGAATAAGGCATCACCTCAAGCATAACTTATGGAGACCTGAGAGTACAATAGTATTCGTTGGTTATCAGGCTGTTGGAACAACTGGCCGTATTATAATTGACGGTGCAGAAGAGATTAAGCTTTTCGGTGAGCCAATCCAGATAAAGGCTGAGATTGTACAGCTTCAGGGTTCGAGTGGCCATGCTGACAAGGACGGACTTCTCCGCTGGATTAACGCATTTGAAAAGAAGCCTAAGAAGGTATTTGTTGTACATGGCGAGGATAGTGTATGTGAGGAATTCACAGAGTGCCTGAAGAAAGAATATGGCTATGATGCCATGGCACCATATACAGGCGGAAGTTATGACCTTATTGCAGACAGAGTTATCTCTGAAGGCATTAAGGAAAGAAAGACTAGAAGAACGACGAGTACACAGCGTGGTAAAACTGTATT
>ERZ1026882.130-NODE-130-length-58000-cov-15.054673_pt1 | contig 58000 bp, 75 predicted proteins | sample MGYA00380171_ERZ1026882 | MGnify/ENA primary metagenome ERZ1026882 (study PRJEB33269, sample SAMEA4719807) | human gut metagenome | biome: human-associated habitat; feature: organic feature; material: feces | place: Cameroon | collected 2013-10 ...
AATGCGCATGGCGGTGTCGTGGGTGCGTATGCGAATAACGTTGCAGCGAATGCGGGTGCGCATGTCGGCTCACGCCTGGCCTTCCGCGGTCAAATCGTCTGGGCGCAAAGCGTCAGTGCGTTTAAGGCGATTAGCGAGGTGGCGTAAACGCAAAACGTCAAAGCGTGGAGCGAAGCGACAAAACGAAAGAAGGCAGTTAGGATGATGTTCTAACTGCCTTCAAATGTATTTCGTTCCGGCGAAGCCGGTCGATTTTTTTGATTTTTTGAGGTGTGGGGGATAACCTTGAAAAGTTGCGTTTCGTTTTTGAAATTATAGCGTTTCATTCCAAAATGCGAAAACATTTCGTTTTGCGGATTATACCTAGAAATATCCGTGTTAAAAAGTATAAGGGAAATCTCTATGAGGTAGAGATACCTGATGATACTGGCAACAATTATCTTGATTGGAACAAACCAATGAAGAAGGAGCAAAAGAAGATTGTTCGTGAAGGTTTGGAGAAACTAGGTGTTGATGTTGATAGGTTGGTACGCAATGGTTACTCACTTGACAAAAACTTTGGCGATGTTTACAATGGTCTGTTGTATTATGCGTTGAATGGAACAAAGTTTGAGGAACGTGACAGTTTTGTGGCATCTAGCAACTTCCTATCTTCACTCGGCTTTACAGGTATCAAGTATTATGCTGGTACGATATGGGGTGGAGCGAAAAAAGGTGACTTGAACTATGTGATATTTAATGAGGATGATGCAAAGATAGTTGGTAACACTAAGTTTTCGTTGAAGAACGATGGCTTGACTCCTGAGATAGCAAATACTCCTGTAAATATTGTGGATGCTGATGAGGAACATGGCTTTAAGAACTATGCTGAGGCAAGAGAATGGGCTAAGAAGAATATTGTTAGAACTTACAATGATGAAGAAACTGGCGGTAAGGGCGAGATTAATATCAGCAACACTGCTGTTGGTAAGTATTTGGCGGAGAAGGCTATTGATAAAAGTATAAGCAAGGATGTACACATGAGTGTATTGAAGGTACTTCCTTCTGTGCTCCGTGAAAGTGTTGATGCCTATCAGCATGGAGACCGTAAGAAGGTGAACAATGTCCGTAGTGAAAAATTCGGTATCAATCCAGATGTTATGATTCACAGATGTTTTGGTGCTGTAAACATAGCTGGTAAGGTTTATGGAGTAAAAATTACGCTGAAAGAAAACGTTAAAACTAGAGAAAACAAGAAGCTCTATAGCTATGAAGCAACAAAAATAGAGCTGCTGGACGGTAAAAATGAAGGCGTAACCATGACCCCTTCCCTCAATTCCAACAACTCTATTACGGTTGCAAAGATAGCAAAAGTATTTGAAACTGCCAAGAAAAATGGCGAAAAAGTTGAGGTTGAGGAGCCAAAAACTTTCGAGGAGTTCCTGAATCATCCTTCTTTGAAGTTCTCTATCAAGAATGAGGAACAGAGAAAAGCGGCAGAGGATGCTTATGAATATGCTTCCAAGCTCCGCCCTAGCAAGTATGCTCAGTATGCTCTGGTGGATATGAGCAATCCTTTAAAATCTCCTGAGTATTACGAGAAGAAAGTGCTGGCTGACCGATGGAGACGATTCTATAACAAGGCAGTCCATAACGAGTTGGATGATGTGTATAAGGATGCTTGGGGTAACTACAAACTCTTTGACCTTGACCGACCTTTTGCTGACCAAGTGAATGAGGTGAAGGGTGATGTTCCTAGCGAGTTCAATGCTCCTGATGTGACGGCAAACAAGAATGCCGACAACGAAAGTGGTGCTGAGTATCACGAATACAAGCAAGGTGGACTATCGTCTGTTACTTATGAGGATAGATATAAGGCTTTCAAGCAACGTGAGGCTAACAGAGAGAAGGTTGCTGGATTGAAGAAGGAACGGAAGGAAACTGAGGATTCATACAACTCAAAGGGCAAGGAGCGTGCTGAATACCACAAGCAACTGATGAAGGAGTATATGGATAAGCACAAAATGACTGAGGAATATGAGATTCCTGATGATGATTGGGATGATTTGAGAAGTAAATCTTTCGAGAAGTATCAGGATGAGTTGGATAGTCTGTTTTATAAGTACAAAGACTTGGATAGGCAGATTAAGGCGTTGGCAGAACCTCGTTTCTCGTTGAAGGATGAGAAGACTCTTGCAGGAGTGCATAATATATCAGAAGAGAAGCTGTTGAAGGCTATCAAGCAGGGCGGTCTTTCCAATCCATCTGTGGCTGTCATTGACTCTAGTAAGCAGAACCATGAGGCCTATGGTGACATTTCCCTGATATTGCCTTCTGATAAGGTGGCAAAGAGAACTGGAAAGAACGCTGGAACTTGGCAGGGCGATGCTTATACTCCTACTTATCCGCAAGTTGAGAGACAGATGAGCAACAAGGGGGCTGAAAAGGCTTCTAAGGATGTTAGTTCTGTTCCTAGAGATATGTATAGCGAGGTAAGAAGAGGTCTTGACAGATGGCTGGATGGTGGAGAAACGAACTCTGCTATGGCTTATATGTTCCTCAACGAAAAGGGTGTGGCTCCTGAACCGATGAAGATTCAGCATAGGTATAGTGATGAAGCTTATAACGAGTTGAAGACTATTACTGCTGGAGACTTCAATATATATGGTATCGGCAAGGCTGATGCCCAGAAGGTCTTGGATATGTACATTGATGCCAAGTTTGATGGCGATAAGGCTTTGTATGAGGAGAAGACCAAGGCTTGGTTGGAAAAAAACAAGGCTGTCGTAGATGCTGGCACTAAGGGCGGAATGAGGTATGGCATTGCCAAGGAGAATGTTGAACTGTATGATGAATATGGTTTCAACTACAATGGTGTGCAATCTTTCGTCCGTGATGTAGAGTATGACCATCGTAAGACTGGTGTGGATATGAATGCTACGCTTAATGTGGTTGAAGACTACATTAAGACCAACAACCTGACAGATGAGTTCAATACTTGGCTGGAAGGTAAGGAAAAGGAATATGGCATTAAGGAGGTAATCTTTGATGGCTTTACTCCTAGTGGTAATCGTAGATATGTGCCAAACACCTTGGAGAATGTTTCTAAGATAATGAAGAAGCAAGGTCGAAATGGTGCAACTGGTGCGGCTGTTTCTTTTCAAAACTTTGCTGCAAGATTGATGCCTTCTTATGGAACTTTGAAGGATATTCGCTCCAAGAAAGGCTTGTTGACTTCTGACCGAGAGAAATTTGATAATTTCAGGGAAAAGTGGTCGAATGTATTCTTTGAACTTGGCATGAAGTGCCAGCCTGATGCAACTGGAACTTTTGATGATTATGGTTTGGCAAGACTCTCTGAGGCAGCTATGACTAGTGACCCACAAGCATATTTGAAGAAGGAGTACAATGTGGACTTCTCAGACGAGGACACAAAACGTTTGAAGGAAATGGTTAAGGCTATCAAGGAAGAGCATCCTGCCATGTACTTCGAGACCAAGTTTGAACGTCCTGTTGGCTTTGATGAGTTCTCTTCTGCTGTGGTTCCAACAACGGTTAGCAACGAGGTAAAGCAGGCTTTGCAGAATGCAGGTGTGCAGATTTACGAATATGATAAGGAGAAGGAAGGTGACCGTAGTCGTGCCTTCAATGAAGCTATCAATAGCAGCGACAATATCCGATTCTCTCTCGCTGGCGAGCGTGGTGCGGCTGCTGCTGACAAGGCAGAGGAGCGTACCTTCCGTATGGATAATCTCTCCGTGGCTCGCAAGATGGAAGAGGAGAAGAAGGATGCCAAGGCTATCAAGATGGCTACTGGCTGGGAGCGTGGTGCTGATGGCAAGTGGAGATATGAAATGCCTGATGCCAAGATAAAAGACACAATGAATGTAGGCGGTGGACAAATCGTTAAGCGTTACGAGGATGATATGCTCTGGAATGGCGGCAAACTATCTAAGGTGATTGATGCACCTGAATTGTTTAAGGCTTATCCTCAGTTGAAAGATGTGCGTATTGAAACGGATGCCATTATGAACGATATGCCTTCAAATGGTGAATATAATTCAAAGACCAACACCATTACCATTCATGCAGATGAGTTGAAATATATGAATGGCATATTGAATCACGAGATTCAGCACGCTATTCAGGATATTGAGGGCTTTGCCAAGGGCGGTAGTCCTAGATTGGTTAGAGGTGAGGTTAAGAAGAAATTAAACGAGGTAACCAAGCAGATTAGGCAGTTACGAGCAGAAGGCAAGGAAGATGAGGCAAAGGCTCTTGTTGAGAAGAACAGAGGTCTTTATAATGCTTATCAGAAGAATGATGATTACAATAGTTACAAGTCACTCGCTGGTGAGGTGGAAGCTCGCAACGTGTCTGCACGATTGAACATGACTTCTGATGAGAGAAGAAAGACCATCGCTGAATCTACTGAGGACGTGGCTCGCAAAGACCAGATTTTCTTGGGTGTGGGCGATGTGACCTTCTCTCTCCGTGATATGGCTGACGGAAAGGAGAGTGGGGCGGATGATATGACTGAGGACTTGAAGAGTCTGAATACTCCTGATGAGGTGGATGATGCTATCAAGACTGCTATTGAGGATATGCCTAGCGGCTGGCAGATGGCTAACAAGAAGATGATTCATGTTGCTCGGGCTCTTGGCGAAAACCGCAAGGCTGAGATTGCTGGCGAGGAACCTAAGTTCTCCCTGAAGGATGGCTCACTCATTAAGGCTGGAACATACTTTAGCGGTGGCGGTCTTGTTGAGGAAGGCTTGAAGGGTATCATCGACCCTGTTATTGCTGTGGAGTATGATGAGAAGATAAGCGGTGTATATCGCAACAACTTCGGGCAGCACATCGTTACTGCTGATGTACGTGATGTTGACCCTAAGGAATTGGTTAAGCAGATAGATGGCGAGGTGGAGTACTTCCATGCTAGCCCAGTCTGCAAGAACTACTCTCAGGCTAAGAGTAACCATGCTGAGGTGGAACTTGACAAGGAGACTGCTGCAAGTACTGCCGACTTCATCAATGCGGTGAAACCAAAGGTAGTGACCATTGAGAACGTGAAGGGTTATAAGGATTCGGATGCGATGAAGACTATTACAGATGCGCTGGATGCCAACGGCTATACTTGGGATGCTGATGTCTATAACGCTGCTGACTATGGCGGCTACACAAACCGAGAGAGATTGATTGTCCGTGCGGTTCGTGATGGCAAACTCCCTGCCAAGCCAAAGAAGATGGCGCATAAGAGTGGATGGTATGAAGCTGTGGCTGATATTATCCCGACCCTGACCGAGAAGAAGAATGGTGTGGCTCCTTGGATGGACGTAAGATTGAAGGCTGATGGCATTGACTGGAGAAACATTGACAAGCCATTGTATGTGATGGGTAGTGCCTACGCTGACGGAAAGGTTCCTCATGCCTTCGCTGATGAACTCCTGCCAACACTCAGAACCAAGAGTGGTGATGTGATTGTGATGCCTGATGGTAAGGTATATCGTGCCATGGGTAGAGTGCTCGCAAGAGTATCAGGAGTGAGCGATGATTACAAGATGCCATTCTCCGAGAATCTGAGCCATACCATCATTGGCAACGGAATACCTACCCAGTTGACGGAACATGTGATTGCTCCTCTTTTGCAGAATACCTTGCGTCCAACTACTCCTGAGGATGGTAATACCCGATTCTCTTTGCGCTATGACCAGTTTGAGCATGACTTGAACCAGTGGAAAAAGGATAATAATCTGCCTAAGGATGCCCAGCGACCAACCATTCCACAACGTAACGCTGGCGAGAGTGCCGTTGATTTCCTGAGGAGAGTGGACGAGTACCGCAAGCAGATGGCTCTGTGGAAGACTGCTCCAACCTACGAGCAGCATCTTCTGAGTGATGATACTGCCCTTGGAGAGTTCAACCGAGAGTTGCAGCGTGGTTCTGTGCTCAAACGTATCGCCTTCCAAGATAGTATGCTGGCTATCCGCAAGGCTCAGGAAGCTATCATGAAGGAAGTGGGTGTTGACCGCCTGAACATGGCTGAGGATTCCTATACTGCCGAGAACCGCAGTCATGGCAAGGGAAAGAACGAGTTTGAGGAGTACAATAATGAGTTTTTGCAGCCATTGAGAAAGGCCTATCATCAGATGAAGAAGGTGTTGGGTGATAGCTATGATAATGTCCGTATCTACATGATGGCCAAACATGGCCTTGAACGTGATGCTCAGATGGCCTTCAAGAAATCTTTGGATGCAGATTTTGAAGATGTGGCCAAAAGAAGTGCGGCATATAGGGCTTATAAGGGAGATATGAACCGAATTATCAATGATAGCGATTTGGAGTTTGGCCGTATTGATTTTAAAACTTGGAGAAATAGAGATAATTTGCTTAGAACAAAGTATTCTCCATCCTATATGGCCTATCGTTACGACGATAATGGTATCGTATTCGATTATTCTGGCCTATCTGCTCTCTTCGGTGGCCAAGACTTTGAGGAAGCTGGCCATAAGTTGGTAAGGGATATTGAAAGTAAGCATGTGGCCGAGGTACAAGACCTCTGGAATGCTACGAATGCGGCCACCAAGAAGATTCTCCGTGATGGTTATAAGGCTGGAATGATGAGCAAAGATACTTATCAGTATATTCGGGATATGTATGGCCATTATATTCCTCTCCGTGGATGGGATGGTACTACGGCCGACCAAGTATGGGATTATGTCGGCGGCGGCAAAGGTTCGTTTAATCAGACCTTGAAGACGGCACACGGCCGTACCTCTATCGCTGATGACCCTATTGCCTATATCGAAAATATGGCCGAGAGTGGAATTCTGCTGAATAACAAGAACTGGGTGAAACAACACCTGATGCTCTTGGCTCAGAATCATCCAACCTCTTTGCTCACCCTGAGCAAGGCTTGGTACGTGAAGAGTATGGATGCCAACGGAAATGAAGAGTGGATTCCTGCTACACCTCAGATTACTTCTCAGATGAATAGCAATCAGGTGAAGGCTGCTATTGATGCTTTCGAGAAGAAGATGGAGCAGATGGCTCAGACTGGCGATGCTACCCAGAAGAGAGACGGATTGAACATTGCCTATCCTCAGACTCATAGCGAGGAGAGAGAACATGAGGTGCGAGTGATGAAGGATGGCGAGGAGTATGTTATCTATGTGAATGGTGACCCGCAGTTGGCTCAGGCGATGAACAATACCAGAGCACACCGAGTAAGTGAAGGAATTAAAAATAGTATCAGTAAGAGGGTTATTGCCGTTGTTGGAAGAAAGATGGCTGCTGCCTACACAAGTCTTTCACCTCTCTTCATCCCTTCCAACTACTTCCGAGACCTGACCATGACGCTGGCATCTACCGCTATTCGTGAGGATGGCAGATACAACTATCTGCTCAGAAAGAATCTCGCAACTTCTTGGAATCTGGGATTCATGCTGAGAGATTATCAGAACGGCAAGTTGAGAGAGAAGGTAAGCAACGGAAACGCTACACCAAAGGAACAGATGTTCTATGACTTCATGATGAATGGTGGCGAGACTGGCTTTGTCTCTTCGCTTGATGTGGAAGACTTGAAGAAGAAATTCAAGAATGACTTGAAGGATTTGGATAGATGGAAGACAAACCCAGTGAAGGTTGGGCACACCATCATGGATAGCATTGAGTTTCTGAACAGAGCGATTGAGGATAGCAACCGATTTGCAGTCTATATGACCTCTATTCAGTATGGACGTTCCATTGATGAGGCTGTGAATGATGCCAAGGACGTAACCTTGAATTTCAACCGCAAGGGTACTGGAGAACATAGCTGGCAGACTATTAGAAATCTCTATCTCTTCATCAACCCAGCAGTACAGAGTTTGCAGACCTTGGGTGCGCTTGCTAAGCATCATCCATTCAAGTTCACGGCTGTTACTGCATCGTGGTTGGCGAGTGGTGTGCTGGTTCCTATCGTTAACGCTGCCCTGATGAGTCTGTTGGGCGGTGATGATGATAAGGATAAGTACTGGCAGTTTACCAAGTGGGATAGACGAAACAACTTTATTATGTGGGTTCCTACTACTCATGAGTTCGTTAAGATTCCGCTTGCTCAGGAGTTCCGTGCCTTCTATGGCTTGGGCGATATGATTGCATCAAAGATGATGGGTGGCGAGTTGGCTGAGGAGAGTTGGGAAGACTATGGATGGGATTTAGTTGGTCAGGTTGTGGATATGCTGCCACTCGACCCAACAGGATATGATGGCAATATTGCTGTCAGTCTGATGCCGAATGCTATTCGCCCAGTCTTTGAGTTGGCTTTCAATGTAGACTTCACTGGCAAGCCATTATTCAAGGACACAGAGTACAACAAGTATGACCCGAACTTCACCAAGGCATACGTGGGCACTCCTGATTGGTTGGTTCGTGCATCCAAGATGGTTAACTCAATCGGAAACGACTATCCTGATGTGCGGCAGAACAGCATTGATGCTTTCGGTGACCCAAGGTACAATCTGAATAACCCTGCTGTAGTTGACCATGTGTTGTCTTCTTATCTCGGTGGTGCTTACACGATGGGCAGTCAGGTGCTCGGTGTTCTTACAAAGTCACTCAACGACCCGAAGGAAATCAAGGTGGCTGATATTCCATTGTTCAGCAAGTTCGTCAGCAATCCTGATGATAGACCAGTGACAAAGAAACAAGGTGATGAGTTCTGGGATATGAAGGAGAACCACGACAGAGCAGCCAATACCCTGAGCAAGTTGAAGAAACAAGCCAAGGTGGATGGCGATTACTCTATGCTGGAGCGGTTCTATGGTTCTGAGGAGTACAAGCAGTATAAGCAGGATGATGTGAAGGTGAAGAAGTATGAGGAAGATAAGAAGAAGGAACGTGCTGAGGAGAGTGGGGAGGAGTACAGACCTCACAAGTTGAATGCCGAGGATATATACAAGGCTCACGCTACTCCGAAGGATGATTTCGAAGATTTGAAGCTGAAACAACTCTTCACCAAACTGAACGGATTCAAGACTTCCTACGACCTCTTGCTTGATACGGCTCCTAGTCAGAGCGATGGCTACTACAACACCAACAAGGCTGCCATTGATGCTATTGAGGAGATTTCCCCTGATAAGCAGGAGGTTTCCGAGTTGAAGAAAGGTTTCTTGGATGATGGCAAGGATGCCTACAACGCTGAGGACATGAAGAGAATCAGAGAGTTGAGAAAGAACATTCTTTCCGTGCTGGAGAAGGCTAACAAGGTAGTTGTGGCTAACCAGAAGGCGAAGACTGAGAAGTAATACATATATGACTATCCCCTGAAAGTACTAGGCTTTCGGGGGATAATTGTATTTGAAGAATTGTTCGCATAGAGTACCCATCATGTAGCATGGTTCTTCGCTGAACATATCTATATTGTCCTGCTCACAAATGTGGGCTACTACATGAAGAAGTTCGTGACCTATGGTGTTGATGGTGCTGGCGGTTTGGCTGCTGCCAATGGCAAGAACACTCCTTCTTTCTGCTAGGTTGGAGTAGGTAAGACCTCTGTCTGTGCTCGGCTTGGATAAGTGCTCGTAGGCTTCCGATAATGGATTTCCATTGCAGCCAATATCAGAAAGAGCATGGCATATCTCATCGGCATCAGATGGCTGATAACCTATGAAACATACTATGCTCCAATCGTACTTCGTAAGGTCTATCACTCTTCTCATCATAACACATCTTCCCAAGGGATAGGCACACCATTGTGGCAGCAGTCGGCATAGAATCGGTTAAAGATGAAACCATCCTTCTGGTCGGCATCATCCACCATATCCTTGATGAACTGGGCTAGCTGCTCCTCATCCTTGATGGAAGACTTGTAGAAGTCTGCCCTAGCCATATTTGCCACATATACATGGTCGTAGCCTATCTTATTCTTCACCTCAATTCCCTGACCAAGCAGAAGGGCATCCACCTTCTCCTTATCCCAAAACGAGATACTTACATCACGCTTGGTGGAAGGGTCATACTTATACATCTGCTTAACCGCCCACTCGCACATCTTCTTACTGAAATGATAGCCATTGTATCTGAGATAGGCAACCATTGCCTCGGGTTTGAGGTCATACATATCCAATGGCATTCTGCATTTTCCCATATTGCTGAATATTAAAGGGAGTCTGGTCACGACATAAATGTCGCTACCAAAACTCCCAAGTTAAACACTAGCGACCGCCACCATTGTAGCCGCCACCTCCTCTTTCACCATAGCGGTTCGGGTAGTTCCAATCATCGTTCACGTTGTTGAATCTACGTCTGTTCTCACGCTCTTCACGCTCCTCACGTTCTCTTCTCCAATCGTCACGATAATCAGGCATACGCTCACCCATACGCTCCTGCTTCATCTTTTTCAGACAAGACATAGCCTTGCTGCCAAAACCAAGCATAGACTCGATGTTGTCATACAAATCATCGAACTTATCTTCTGTAATCTCAATCATTACCATAATCATAAGATATTAAAGTGAATAGATAGGAGATTACTTGCTCATGGTCTGTTGGAGCCATCCCATCATCTTGTCAATCTTGCCCTCAATGCCTGAAACCTTACCTTCCAGTTTATTGATTTTCTCGGTCTGTTCCTTCTCCTTGGCTATCTGGGGGTTGAGTTGCTGTAGCATTCCCTCACAAGATTCTACTACTCTCTTGTTGTAATCTACGCTCTCCAGTATCGCCTTGGATTGTCTCAGCATGGCATCCACCTCTGCACTCATGGCATCCTTGTTGTCGCTAACAACAAGATTCTTGTCGTTAGCTATCTGTCCGTTTGCTGGCAGTTGCTTGAAATCCACCTCTTCATCACCCAGCTTCACCTTCACGTCCACTACGGTCTCCATAGGTTGTGGTGTAAAGCCGTTGTTGAAGGCAGGATATTTCGTCTGAGGATTGCTTACTGAAACCACCTGACCGATTCGCAAGTTCGGGTTCTCGCCCTTATCTAGCACATAGAATAAAGAATTTGTTCGTAGTCCTTGAAACATAATGTAATCTCCTATTATCTATTCTGTTGTTAAACAATACCCGTCATAAGTTGAAGGGTGTTAGTGTCTCTCTCAAACCAGAGCTGAACCACTCCAGTTCCCGGCACGTCTGCAACCGTCAAAGCTTCACCATTGAACTTGGTTACAGCCTGTGTTACTCCGTTGGTCTCGAAAAGGATAGGCAGCGTACCAGTCGTTCCTGTCGGAATAGCCTGTTTCAGATTCACGAAAATCGTTCCTCTGTAGTTGGCATTCACGAAGGCGTGGTTTTTAAAGGTGAACACCACATTGGTAGTAGTCACCGCCACGCCTGTAGAAGCGATAGCCGCCGAACCGTTACGATTCACCCATGTAAAAGGTCTTAACCATAACATAGCAGCCTCCTTTCTTTAACCCCAGAATCCTGCACCATTAGCAGCATTCAGTCCATATAAACCTGCCTGATAAGCCACGCAGTTTGGAACTGCTGTAAATGGGCTGTAAGGAGTAGTCACGGTCTCAGGCAACTTACACTTGATACCAGCCACCTCGTTCTGCAAGCCAGCCAATACCGCATTGATAGGAGCCACCGCCTGACCAACAATCTGAGAGGTCATTGCAGAAGACTTGAAGGTGCTGTTCTCTTCACGAAGAGCATCAATCTTGTTCTGCATTTCACGCATTTCAGCTTGCTTCTGACCATCAACGATAGTCTGAGTACTCTCCTTGATAGCGTTGTGCAAGTCACAAGTCTGTCTCTGAGTCTCGTAAGCCACATTGGAGAAACCACGCTCCTGACCAGTAGCAACATTGTTGATAGCATTCTGCAAGGTTCCAGTCTGCTGGCAGATAGCCAAGCGGTTCTCGCAGCAGCAGTTTGCAATCTGCTGAGCAATCTGCATATTGCCCTGCTGCAAAGCATTAATGGTCTGCATACCGCTCATACCAACCTGATTACCCACACTCTGAACCTGAGAGGTCAAGGCAGAAATGGCACTCTGAATCTGACCTTCGGTGCAGTTCAACTGGGTAGCCAAATTGCTGAGCGCATTGCGGTTTCCACCGATGGCATCCATCAGGAGAGCACGACCATTGTCATTGTTAATCTCGTTGGCGAGACCGCCACCATTACCACGACCACCAAAGCCGAATCCGTTGCCGCCCCAGCCACAGAAGCAGAGGATAAACAAGAGCCAAATAAACCATGAACCTTCGTTGCTGCCAAAGCCGCCACCACGATTCATGGCAACAAGAAGGTTAGGGTCAAGTCCTCGCTGTTGCAGGAGAGGAGCAATCAAACTCATCATGCCGCCCTGTCCGCTACCTTCGTTACCGAACACATAAGTTCTACTTGTTTCTGACATAATTATTAAAATTTACATTTCTCCCAATATTAGGATTGGTGCAAATTTCGGAAGAAGTTCGTAGCGGTTAAAATAGTTTGTAGCAAGTTCATATCAATTTTTAATTTCTTTCAAATAGTCTTCCTCGTACACCCATTTAAAACCATAAGCAGCAGGAGACTTTCCCTTACATACCCTTGTTATATATGAAGAAGCATATCCTAATTCATCTTGAACTGCTTTTGCACCCCAGAAGCGCTTAATAAAAGTATTATCCATATCGAGTTGTACTACTGGTATTGATGTAGGATTCTCTTCTCCAAAGATACCTCTACGCAAATGGTTGTTCTCCCCTGTTCTAGAAGAAGAATTTCGAGTTTTGTAAATAGGGTTGTTGTTGTTTTCCTTATATGTAACCCATCTTAGATTAGAGAAAACATTATTTGTTCGGTCTGCATCTATATGGTCGATACAAGGTTTATTACCTTCATTTGAAACAAAAGCCTCTGCTACCAATCTATGTACATAAGTTCTTTTGATAACATTATTCTTCATAAGAGCGCATTTTCTATAGCCAGTTCTTCTATCTATAGCACAACTAAGAATCTTTTCTGTTGAAAATGCTATACCTTTACCTCTTTTTAATGGACGATATAGCGACTTAACTCTTCCTAGGTTACTAACTTGATAGCAACCCTCATACCCCTTGATGTCTTTCCAAATTTCTTCCATGACTTTACCGATTTTAAATGAACCGAATAGAAAAACGGAGAAACGGATTCGGTAACCGCTTTTCAGTTGGTAGCTACTCCAACCTATCTCCGAAGCAAAGGTACATATTTTTATTGGAATAAGCAAGCAATTCTGTTTTTAAAATTGTTAAAATTCTGCCTAAAGAAATAAGAATTTCTTGCTTTCCTATCAACAGAGTTTCTTATCTTATTTATAAGTGCTCTGCTTAGAGAAGAAAGTTGGCTCAATTCGGTATCAGTATAATACTTACAGATAGAACCAAAGAAGATATATCGAGCATTCACGCATTTTTCTAAGTTGCGTTTCATTATATCCTCTTCTGATATATGGCAAGCATCAACCATCATTTGTAAAGCTAGCCTATATAATTTTTCCATATTATCCTGAATCTTTTGTTAAACACTAAATTATAATTCTCACTTTGTAACGTTACGAGCACAAAGATACGAATAATATGGATAAGGATTGATAAACTCGCAAAAGATTATATAAGTGCCTGATGAGCATAGATTTATGGTTACGGAAAAGGTCGTAAATATACAGGAGGGGCGATTGGGTCTCTCCTATATATAATAAGGTGTAGTTGCTGTTATAGGTTCAAGCCATACTTTCGTGATAGCTTGCGGAAGAAAGCCTTCTTGTTGGCAAAGTATCGGATAAGCGATTTATTCCACTTCTTTTCGTGTCCGAACTGGTCGTGGATGCCTTCGGGTATCTTGCCATCATGTACATACTTCTCGAAAGATGAGATAGATTTGCCCATTTCGTGAGCACACCAACCCTTATTTGCTTGGGTATCATTCATCATAGCAGTAAGGAGTGCCACCAGTTCCAAGTCTTGTTCCGACATACCGCAAGGGATAGGTTTTCCTTCCGCTTGGGCTACTGCTGATTCATGCGCCTTATCAGCGAGAGCACGAAGTCCAGCTTCGATGATGCTGTAATTTACTAATTGCGACATAAGCGTATAGAATTAAAATGAGTGTAATCAGGAACATATCACAATAATACATGTTGTTTGTGATAACGATAGAGCCGAACATGATGTGTATCACGTTAACCCCTGCGATATAGAGTATCGGTATTCGCCACTCCACACACAATCGGTGCAACACCTGACCTTTCCAAAGGGAAATCGGATAGAGAATGTAAGTGATGAAATAGAAGAACCAGATAGGTTCCTCATTCTCTTCATACCACAGTGTAATCTCCATCTTGTTGTCATAGAACTGAGATACACCATACCATCGCATAAGCATGACCAAAATAGGTACATACTTGAAATAAAGCAAGTCTGTCTTAATCTTGCTACGTTCAGGGAGTAACTTAGTTATCTCACCAAACAACTTCTTGACTCGTTGGTCTTCATCTTCATCTTGTTTCATAAGCTATTGTTATTTGAGTTTAATGATTGCGTCTTCTATTGTTGATTTAACTATCTGATATTCGGATAGTTCTTAGATTCTGCAAATCTACGAAAACATATCGGAATAATCACGTTTTGAATTGATTTTAAAAGTTAAACTTTGTAAATACTTGCAGATTGTTAGATTTGTACAGAATTTATAGGCTAAAAGTTTCAGTTTGAAAGCAAAAAGGGAAGAGATTGCTCCCTTCCCTTAATTATTTATTGAGTTTACTCCCCATACTTTGGCTCCTCATACACCAAGTTATGCTCATCTACGTAAGCCTTGGCTTCTGAGTATGTGTCAAACTCTACTGCGGTGACATCTACTGCTGGGAATACCTCAGCATTGTCACCTTCCTCTGTAAGAGGGAACACCATCTTGGTTCCCTCATGTACTACCTTATACTTCTTTGTTAACTTATTCATATCTAGTTTCTTTTTTGCTTTAATGTTAAACTTATGATGCTTTATGCAGGAGTGATAGAGACCGTGTAACCCTTGCTCTGCAAAGTCTGTACTGCGGAATCTGATGCAGATGTCTTAGACCCTTTGACAAATATAGATTTATAGTTTGATGTACTAGGCGCATCAGTTTGCTTTGTACAATTAGCTAAGTCTTGTAACATCTTATCCAAATTCAAAACGAGAGGATTTCCTGCAATCGCAAAAATACTACTTGAAGCATCACGGGAACTCCAAGTGAAACCATTATTGGAATTACCATTTAATGCTAAATAATAAACTTTAGCTGGTACTTTTGCCAAGTCGCCGGTTATAGAGCCTTTATTTATCTGAATTTCCCTCAATGCATTAAGTGCGTTCAATGATGAAATATCACCGCTGACGTGTAACATGTTTATCAATGTCAAACCAGACATAGATGAGAGTGCAGATATATCACCAGTGAGATTTTCCAGTTGCAAATAAGCCTCTAACAACAACTTCAATTTTGAAATAGAAGAAATGTTGCCACTAATCTTAGTGTAATAAGACTGGAGTTTTCTCAGTTCTGTAAGATTTGACAAAGAGCCAATGTCACCATAAACATCTACATTGTTTAAACGTAAGGTGTCCATCTTTACTTTATTACTTAAAGAAGAAATATCTCCTGTCGCTTTGATGTTGGACAAAGATAAACCTAACATATTGTTTACATATTTTAGCTCATCAATATCCAAAGAGCAATGAGATTTCTCAGAGGTTCCATCATATTTTGGATGTGAGTAAAGTCTCGTCAGTGCAAACTTATCAGGTATAGATACCTCGTATGTTCCATTGCTCAAATATATGGTGGTAACATTGTAACCATCCTGTGCAGGAACTATAAGGCTTTTACCTTTGTTTGCAGACAAATTTTCATCTGTGAAATAACCATCACCTATAATAGATAAGGTTGTTTCCTTAGAGAATTGAACCGAAAAACCTTGGGTATTTGAATCTGGAGAAGTAATTTTTCCTACTCCAATCCTAAACTCATTCATTTTCTTTAATGAGTTATTATCAACTACCCCATTCAATCTAGTAATTAAACATTTTGTCATAACTTAAATTTTTAAAATTATTATTTATACCATTCTTTATCTAAATATCCTATTCTTTCTTCTATCCATTTATATATTCTGGAGATAGAATCGAAGAATCCATAGATTCCATAATTCTCATCATATAGCTTTGTTAATGGAGCTTCATTTATACATGACTTTATACATTTGAATTTAAACGACACCCCTTTATACATGAATGCATAATCTCCAGGCTGATACTCCTTTCCTTCTTCATAAGAAACGCATTTCCAACAACTTGTATCAGAAAGTTCATTTCCTGTGTTACTATCTATAATACTTTCGTATAGCACTCTGTTAATTCCATAAACAATATCACCTTTCTTAAATGTTTTGGTAGCAGAATAATCTTGGAATGCGTAAAAATTATAAACATTCCCATCCCTTTCCCAGTATTCTTTATTTAAGTTTGAAGGTCTTTGTGAAGGTGTTGAATCCCAAACCTCAAATTCATTTTTGAAATTATCAGTTCCTATTCTATCTACCCAAGTTTTAAACAAACCTATTATGTTTTCTACAGTTATTATATTATTATTTCTTAAATACTTAAAGCGAGTTTTTATTTCTTCAAGATAATATTTCAGTACAACTGTAGCTATCGAGCTTGATAGTATAGAAGGCAAAGCTTCAGAAGCAAGTATTCCGTAAGGGTCTAATCCAAAAGTTGCATTGAGGTCATAAGGATTTGGATTCCATTTCACCCCATCCCATGTTGTCCATTGCCAGTTTCCTCCCCATCCATCAACATTATACACTACATTAGAAAATATCAAATAATCAATTAAATAGTCAATATCATAATGTGATTCTATGATTTTTTTTATCTCCTCAGTAGTCTTATTCTCCGAAATTGCTGTCTGTACCTCAGTGAAAGCATCAGCAAGACCTAATATAGCCTTCTTTGTTTTCACCGTATTAACCATATCTTTGTTTGTAGAAGAATACTTTTCAGAACTCTCATCTATTAATTCTTTCGGGTTGTCTCCATCATACTTGCTGCCATCAACACATATTAATGTCTTAGGGTTTCTTATCTCAAAGCTGCCCCAATCTTTTACACCTGAAACAATACTTCCACTATCAAGGTCTAGCATGACAGCCTTATAGTCCTTTTTGTCCATCAAGAAATTCTCTCGATTTTTTTTCAGCATTACAGTATACACTCCGAAGAATTTACCTTCATGATAAAGTATTACAGGGAATCCCAATGGTGTGCATAAGGCATTTTTGGAAAGATTTTGCTCTGTGTTGGTATTTTCTGTAGCGGAAGATACCGCATCTTTATAAATCATTTTTTTGTAAGGTTTATCCTTCAAGAATCCACGTGTCTTAATGATTTCTTGATACAACTGATAACCGATGATGTCTATACCACGGAAAGCGTCTGAATACCATCCTTGAAAATAAAAGCTATCCATTGATACCCAATCACCAAAGCGTAACTTTGCCGAATCTGAATATTTTTTGTCGTTGAAGAAATCAAAAGTGTAGTTTTTTTTCTTAAATGCAGCAGAAGTTCTACCATGTATATCCATTTCAATATATTTCTCAAAATAGTTTCCTTGCATATCATTGAACTGGATTATACCTTTTGTAACCTTTCCTTTAGTTATAGGAAAAACTCCAATAATATTGGCATAAGCACAAAGAGGTTCTGGTATTTGAACAAAACTCTTATCGCTCCAATCAATGGGAGTTTTTACATCAAATCCATTTGCTTTAAGAGCATCTTGGATATTGTTTACACTATTGCCTTGAAGATTGAGATTTGATACATCAAGATTAGTAACCTCCATGCTATGTTCATGTTTCTTACCATTATTATCACGATAAGACATCACTTTATCTTCTGCATCTGTTGTAATTTCTGTCCTTCCCTCAGGGTCTTCAATATGCTCAAATTCTTCTGGTATAGTCTCAGACTTTACCTTATAGAGATAATGGCTACCATCAGGGGCAATATATCCAATCACCTTACCCTCTGAATCAGTTTCTACTGCTAGATATTCATCATTATCTATTGTAGAAAGATGAGCAGTACGCTCTTTGATGTCTGCTATATCAATAATAGCATTGGAGATAAAGGTACTAATGTCCATGCCACCAACAATCATGTGACCATCATCAGCACGGAAACCACCAAGAACCTTGTTTTCTGCATCAATGATAGCATAAAGCCATTCCTCGTTGGTTATTGTTGAGTACATTTCGTGATTAGGGAAATATGGTTCTCCATCATACTTGATTCCTGCAAGGATTCTGTTTTCTGCATCTACCACTGCAATGATATACTCATCATTGGAGATATAGAAGAAGCTATCTGCAATTTCTATATTAATTAACCCCTTGCCATCTTCCTTAGGCTGGAAGGTTTTGATAGCTTCCTTGATAGCCTTTATATCATCGAGCCACTGAGCCTTGGCTGCCCAACAAGTACCATCTTGCTGAATACCAAGAAGAGGATGATTAGCTGCATCAAGAATAACCCAAAGGAACTCCTCGCTATGAGATATGTGATACATTTCATTGAGAGGATAATAAGGCTTTCCAGTATCTCTATAGATTCCATAAAGGACTCTATCCTCAGAATCTATTACAGCCATGATAAACTCTTCATTCTCAATTATCCTAAATGGAGTGTCTTGAATTTCACCAGCTTCATCCTTGATAGTTGTCTTATCAAGATTCTTTGCAACATTATCAAGATTAGCCAAGATGCCTGTAAGGGTTTCAGTATTCTCTATCTCTGCAAAGAACTTCTTCAACTCATTCATGGTGTCAATGACATTGGTGGTGTCCTCATCACCCATGATGGTTGATACTCTCTCTGCAAGAAGAGTTACTTGTGACTGCAATCTGTCTTCCACAGCACTTGTCTTGCCAAATACTGGAGTTCCATCCCACAGAATACCGAAAAGAAGTTTATCCTCTGCATCTACCTTGGCAAAGATAAATTCTTCATTCTGAATATAGTGGAAAGGAGTTTCTACTAAGATTCCTTCCTCGTCTTTGAGGGCTGTCTTGTCAACGACCTCATCAACTGCACTTTGGATATTGATTGCGGTAAGTTTAGAGTTCTCGTTATCATAAGTCACGGCAGAAGCCTGACTTGCGCCACCAGTTGCTGCAATACCTTTGATAGTCTCTTCCATCTGAGTGCTGCGAGTCTGCAACAATGAAATGTCTTCATCGTTGGCGGTGATTTGCTGCTGCTTATCATCAATCTGTGACTGCTTATCATCCAATTGGCTCTGATGGTCTTTCAGCGTATCGTCTACGTTCTGAATAGTTTCCACCAAATCCTCAGGAAGACCAGTAGCTGCATTAATAGCCTGACGAAGCTCTGGGTCTAACTTCTCTACACCGATGGTATTGTCTTTCAACTTGTCTTTGGTGATGGAGTTCTCTGCCAACTTCTCGTTGGTGATACTTTCATCCTCCAGTTTCTCGTTGCTGACAGAACCATCTTGGAGATTGGTGTTGCCAACAGAATCAGCAGCCATCTTTTCGTTGGTGATAGCACCATCCTTGATTTGCTGAGTCTCTAACTCGTCCGTGACATTGACCTTCTTGTCGAGCGATTCCTTTACGGATTCTCCCGATTCCTCGTCCTTGACGTACTTAGAATATGTCAGAGTCTGGTCTTTGCGTCCACTTATAAGGATGCTGTTGTACTTTTTCTTTTCTGCCATATTATTCTTTTAGTTTAATTTGATATTCGTTATCGTCACCAGCTACAAGTTCGTCTGACCAATAGTAGTAGAGGTCACCCAGCTTGGTGGTGTTCATGGAGGTCTCGAAACCGCATTGATTGAAGACTAGCGGCTGGCGGCTTGCGAACCAGATGTATGGTTTCTCTTCCGTGGTTTCGATGGTGAGAGTCTGACCGACAAGAGTTCCTGCCAACAGAGTGAGGTCTTCCATGTTCAACTCGCTCATGTTCTTGGCTGATGATGCGCCATAATAGCTTACCTTGACGGTTCCGCTTGCCGTAATAGTCACATAGCCTGATACGGCTGGGATGATTACCTTGTGTGTAGTATTGTTGTAATACTCAGCAGTAACATCTTTGCCATCCATGATAACCTTTACCTGACCGATGCTGAAACCTTCTATAGGCATGAACTCGGCTTCCAGTTTCTTTCCGTTGTTGATTGTTCCGTTAATTACGAAGTTCTCCTGACTATCCACCATTTGGGTTTCACCATTGATGGTATAGCTAAACTTAGCGTTATCAACGATGAATGATATAGGGCAAGTAGACTGATTATCGGTCACGATGTAGTAGCGAAGATTGAACAAGCCAGTATGCTCACCTTCCGTGATACCTATAGGAACATTGCTCATAGAGTTGTGTTCTACGATTCTCAGAAGGTTTCGTTCGATGCTGACCATTTCGCTACCCTCATACTTCCATGATACCCTGACGTTGTAGTTGCCATAATCAAGAGTGGAAGGGATTTCGCAAATCAGTACATTGCCTTGGATTCCTGCAACTTGAACTGGAACAGAAATTGTATTGCAGAAACAGCCTGACAACTCAACCTTGATGTCGGTAGCAAGATTCATATCGAAGTCAACGAGTCGCTGGAACTCTTTCGATACGTCCATCTTCCGCACCAAGATGTGGAGCTTGAAACTATTTCCTTGTACTATTTTATAAATCATATTTGATACACATTATTAATAATAGGCAAAGATAGGCAGAAATTTCTCTACCTATCTTTTATCCGTTTATTTAGGGCACAAAAATTTTAGATTAAGCCCTTCCATCTGAGAAATTTGCGCTTACGTCTGCGTTTTCCCTTCTCGCTTTTGCAGTTGGTATGGTAAACACAATCCTTGAAGAGGTCTCTGACTTTCATGTCATTATCTACCAGTTTTGTCTTCTTGAACGTCTCGAAAAGGGAGCGGTTCATAATCATCAGGTTGCCCTTCTGCGTAGGAAGGACATAGAAGATTTCACCATGGTTCTTCTTGGATGCGTAGTCTGCCTTAGCCGTAGCTTGGCGGTACATGATTTCGCACTTGATGCGCTTGATAATCTTTGTTACTTTCATAATCGTAATTATTTGTTTGAAACTATATGATGGTTGCTGCCGAAACAGAAACCTTTCTTCTCATTACTCTTGCCTGATTCTGAATCATCTTAGGCATTTCCATTTCATTGAAACAGATGTGGAGTCCGATGGCTCTGGTCATGAGCAAATCATCGTGCTTTCCGTCTGCTGCCTCGTAAACGGTTCCGTTCTTCTCGTAGGTGAGATATTCATCTAAGCATCTATCGTCTCGCTCTACATAGAGTTGTTCACGGATAGTCTGAATCAGTACAGAGATAACCATTGGCTTGGTTGCCACATTGGTATGGAATCCGTACTTCACTGGAACCTTATTCTTGATGTCAGATTCGCTCTGCTTGCGTGCATAGAGATTGTCGTATACGTCCTTGATTTGATTCAGGATGAACTCAGACTGGTCGCCACCTTCCAAGATGTGCTCCTTGTCTTTCGTCTCCAAAGTGTTGGATTCAATCACCAACAGAGCATCGTTGTAGTATTTGGCTATCTGAGCAGCCTTCCATGCCAACAAGTCCATATCGATATGCCCATACCATTGGGCTACCACATACGGCTTGCCACCTTCCATCATCCAATATCGGTCGAAGACACAGATGACAGACCAGTCTGCATTCTTGCTGCGTCCACCAATATCCACTACTACCAGATAGCGGTTGGTTACCTTGCAATCGTCAAAGGTCTCAGGCTTGCTCCATATCCAGAACTGACCCTGCTTGTCTTCACAGAATCGGACATTCTGCATACACTTCTTGCCCTTATATTCGTCACCATAAACATCACCGATGAACTTAGGTGCTCGGCATCCCTTGCGGAACTTATCTACCTTGTCTTCTGCAAAGACCTTGGCTCCTGAATGCTTGAACGCTTCAATATCATCGGTTGGGTAGCCAGCAGCCATATCGGCATGGTCGGTGAATTTTTTGCGCTCGGCAATATACCAGTTGATAGCTTCGAGTGGAGCACCCAGTGTCCATAACTTCCAAAGGTAGGTACATGGCTCCTCTCGGTCGGACATCGTATTGGTATTGTTGCGGTTCTCGTATAGCCATTTGGCGAACTCCACTTTCTGTTTCTTAGATTCAAATTCAAGATGATACATATCGTATATCTCGAACCAAGGTACAAAGAACGGCTCAAACTGAGATTCACCCTTTTTGGCTGCAATCCATTCCTTATGGAAGAAGTTGCCAGTACCATTGGCTGTGGATTCGTAGGCAATCATCGTGTATGGTCGGTATAAGATACCATTGGTAGCGTTCTGTACTACCTCTTCAGGAGATTTACCATCCGTCTTCTTCCACAATCCCACCTCGGAAAGGTGAACCAAGTTGTAGTCTTCGCCATTGGCTGATAGTGGTCGCTCCATGGAACCCACCTTAATTTTGCAGAATCGCTGAGGAACCTTCTTCACGTTACCTGATGTTCCCACTCCCACAAACTTCGGCTCGTTTTCAGAGAAGGCTTCGCCCATTTCGTAGAGGAACTTGGTCGGGAAGTTTTTCAGAGCTTCCTCGAACATTCCTCGGATGGTTTCTGCTGTGTCCTTCACCTGAGCCACGATGAGCGAGTTGAGACCCTTCTGCCACATGAGTTGCAACCAGAGGATGTACATCTGAATAACCGTAGAACCTCCCCATTGTCGTGCTTTCAGTAGGATGAGACGGATAGGGCGATTCTTCTTTCTTCGCTCCTCCAACCACCTGAGCAGTCTTCGCTGCGGTCTTCTGAGCACAAAGCGGAAGGGGAGACCTCCACCTTTCGGCTTGATATATATGAATGTGGCAAAGAAGAAGAAAGGGTCGTGTTTCATCCTGATTCGGGTGAACTGCTCCACCAGTTGTTCCAACTCTTCTTCTAGATTGTATGGTTCGTCTATATCCTTGTGCAGTTCCTCGATTACAGCCTTGCAGCTACCAAACTCGATGAGCATCTTGACGAGCGGAATCTTCTTCATGGAAACTGGAAGCTGCTGTCTCTGTATCGGGAAGTCAGGAAGGAAAAGCAGGAATCGCTTATCTCCACAACCTTCACCCTTGATAGGATTGAATGGTGTGTTGATTTCCTTGATTCTTTTCTCGTTTTCTTTCAGGATGCCCAGTACATGTTTGTCTACAGCATCTGTCAACTTGGAGGTTACTTGTCTTGGCATAGCGGTGCGTTTAGATAACCCCACAACAGACCAAGTACATAGCAATAGATGTGGACTCCAACTGCCATGCAAGGGAAGAAGATTCCAACACAGATATATAGGAGAATGGTGAGGTTGTATCTTACCTTATTCTCCACGTAGGGGGCGATGAATCCCATGTAAGCATAGATAAAGCCGCTAAGACCGATGATTGGTATGGATGAGGTGAAAGGATAGCTGATGGCTATGAGATAGAATGCCACCATGTGACCGATGCCGCAAGGAATGGCTCGGTAGCATTGATGGAAGACATAGATGTTGATGGCAGCATGAAAGATGTTTTGATGAAAGAAAGGGTAGCTTAGTCGGTTCTGAATAGAACAACCATCAAAGATACCCATGCCATCATATCCTAGAAAAGTGATACACATTATTATAATGTACCCAGCATAAAGCGCAATCTTTTCTTTCGTCTCTCGTAGCATCTTTGCTTCTCCTCCTTTCTCACCCTGCTAAGAATTACGTGTATGCTTTGAGGAGTCAAATAGAAACTGGGTGCTTTTTCAGCACATACACGTTTGATAATATCCATATTACTGAGATATGGCTCATTACTCTTATGAATCTGGAATCGTCTGAAAATCTCCTGATACATTGCCTTTCGGGTAGGTATCATATTGTCAAGAGGTTTTCCTTTGAGTAAGTCTAATATGACTATATAAGCACGGTCTTCTGAAACCCAAAACCTTCTGCTCGGAGACTGGGCTAGTTTATCCTCAATCTCTGAGAGTCTGATATTGTCTCTTACCTTAATAATTTCTTTGTAAGCCCTCAATAAATCAGCATCACGTTCCTGTATAAAATAGCATCGTGAATCCTTATATTTCATATCTGACACTGCAAATATACAAAAAAGTATTGAATTAGTCGCATTCGATTAGACTAAATTAACGGATAAAAGACGAAAATCGGGAAAAAGCATTAATTTTGGGCATTGATTTATAAATTTACACATATATATATGGACGAAAATACAAATATTGAGCAGAATGCTGGTGCTGCAAAACAGCAAGATACCAAGACCAAGAGAGACTTGGCTTTGGAGCGATTGAAGACCCGCCACCCTGATACTGAGTATGCGGATGATGAGTCTATCTATGGAGCCATCAATGATGATTATGATGCCGACCAGAAGGCTTTGCAGGGTTACAAGGATAACGAGAAGGCGATGGGCGATTGGCTGGGTAGTGACCCTGAGGCGGCTACCTTCCTGCAAGCTATGAAGGCTGGCAAGAGTCCTTATGCCGAGTTGATTCGTACACATGGCGAGGATGCCATTGACTACTATTCTGACCCAGACAATGCGGATGAGATTGCATCGGCTCAGTCGGAGTTCTTGCAGAATGCTGCCAACGGCAAGAAACTGCAAGATGAGTATGACAAGAACATGCCTGCAAGCTATGAGGTGTTCGACAAGTTGGAAGAGAAGTATGGCGAGGAAGCTGTAAACGAAGCAATCGACCAGTGCTTTCAGACCATGCGCAATGTGGTGACTGGTAAGTTTACCGAGGAAATGATTACTGCTTTCATCAAGGCAAAGAACCATGATACAGATGTGGCTGATGCGGCACATGAAGGTGAGGTTCGTGGAAAGAACAGCAAGCACGTCAAGAACCTTGAACTGAGAAAGAAGGGCGATGGTACTGCTGACCTTGATTCTGCCAATGCAGAGACTAAGCAGACGGATAACCAGCCAAACCTTGGTGCGCTTGGCAGGGCATCACGTAGAGGTAATATCTGGGAGCGTGGCAATGAGAAGAGAACACGCATTCGATAAGGTAGAAAGATAATATATAATGTTTAATTAATATTTAGGATAACAATGAAGAAAAGTACATTTAATCGGCTGCTTTCCATCTTTATTATGGTAATGGCAGTTATTTTTGGAGTGAATGGTCAGGTTATCATGGCTGAGGCGGCTCTGCCTGATGGCGGCAGTACCGAGAGTGGTCATGCTGCTGAGGCTGGTGGTGCTACTGCTGCCGATGATGCTGGCAATGGCGGTGCTGCTCGTCAGGATGATGGTATTGCCAGCGAGACCAAGGGTCGTGAACACTATAACGAGAACGGCACGGAGTTCTATGAGAACGACATCAACGACAAGATTATCAAGATTCGTCCGATGGCTACTCCTGTTGACCAGATTTCACGTTATGCAACAACCAAGTCTGCTGATTCGTTTATTGTAGAATACTGGAGTATCGGTACACGTCCTATCAAGACTACCGTGAAGGAGACAACCGTGGAGAGTACTGGTACATCTATGGTATTGAAGGTAGAAGACCCTGAAATGTTTACGCTGGATGATACCATCCGAGTGGTAGGTGTTAAGGCGATTACCAACTACAAGAATCAGGCTTATGCAGACCTTACCGATGAACCTACTCCTGATTTGGAACTTTGTGTGTGCGGTAAGGATAACGAGGGTTATCCTATTGTGTATGCGGTAAATGGTAAATTGGTTAAGAAACAGCCTATTGGTATTCCAGCCTTGCAGAAGGGTCAGAAACTTATCCGCATGGCGAAGAGTTGCGGTGAGTTGGACGTACAGACGGGTCGTTTCAACAACCTTCCTGATTCTGATATTCAGTATTGTCAGAACTTCATGATTCAGGTTGAGGAGAGTACCTTCAACAAGATTGCTGCTAAGCGAGTAGATTGGGACTTCTCGGATATTGAGGAGGATAGCATCTACGATATGCGTCTTGCTATGGAAGGTACTTATCTTTTCGGTGATATGGCTTGTATCAAGCATACTACCAAGAACAACTCTGCTCAGTGGTTTACCAAGGGCATCTGGTGGATGGCAGGTAAGGACATTGAGGTAGGTCATGTTGCTACTGCTGACGATATTAAGAAGGGATATGGTAAGAACGAGCGAGTGATTGCAGACTTGGAGTTGGTTGACATTTCCAAGGACTTGTTTGTTGGTACTGGTATCGGCAACAAGCGCAAGGTGATTATTGCTGGTTCTGCCTTCGTGAGCGCATTCAGTAAGATTGACTCTGACAAGTTCCGCTTGAAGGACACCGTTGAGGTTTGGAACTTGAAGTTCAAGAGTTGGGAGACAGACTTCGGTGAGGTACTGATGATTCACTCTGAGTTGTTTGACCTCTTCGATATGAGCGACTGCGGCTTTGCACTTGACCCAGAGTTCTTGGTTAAGCGAGTACACTTGTCTTGGACACGAAACGTGCTCGACTTGAAGAAGGCTGGCATCCGTAACACCGATGCAGTAGTCATTCAGGAGGTTGCTTGTCTGTACTTGAAGTACCCTAAGGCACATGCTCGTATGCGCCTTGCTGCGGTTCCTGAGGCAGAGGAAACTTCTGATACAGAGGAGACCAAGGCTGCTGCCTAAAAGCAAGTAGATTGCAAATTATTCATCAAATAGTGAGGGGTGTGGGCACTAGCCCCATCCCTTTTTTAATAACACATATATAATAAGGTATAATCATGTTTAAGAAATATCAGGCTGGTTCGGATTTAGCATTCAGCGTTATGGTAGGTAACGAGCGAATGCGCATTGTCTTTGAGGGTAAGACAATGGGTAGTAGTATTTATATGACAAGAGACCCAAAGGTACAGAAAGCTATCGAGTCTCATTATTGGTTCAAGGACAAGTTCTTTTTGGTTGAGACCGTTGACGAGAAGAAGGAAGCTGCGGAAGCAAAGAAGAAGGCGGCTGCCAAGACTAAGAAGAAGGTGGCTGACGAGAAGAAGACCCATGTCGTGACAGACTTTGAGGATGCAAAGGACTATCTGGCTGAGACCTATGGTGTGAGTCGTTCCAAGATGAAGACCAAGGAAGACATCTTGGAGATTGCTAAGGAAAAGGGTGTTGAACTAGAAGGACTGGAATAATGAGTACGTATGCTGTATCTGAACTGGTGAAAGAAGTGAAGGTACTCTTGGACAGAAACCAAGAGACTTCGGGCTTGCTGACTCCTACCGATTCTGATACCTTGTCACAAGGCGAGTTGATTCAGAGTAAGATAGTAGATGCAGCAAGAATCATATTGATGGATGCTCCTGCCTATATGCTGGATGGTGATAAGTTCGATGGACTTAATACTGCTTGGGCAGAATCAAATGGTGCTTATGTGGGAACCATCTATCTGCCTTCCGACATGATTAGACTCCTAAGCGTGAAGGCTAGTGACTGGAACCGCTCTGCTGAGATTATCACAGAAGAGGATGATGCCTACAAGATTCAGTGCAACCGATTCGGAGTAAGGGGAAATCCTGAGCGACCTATCGCTGCACTCATTCATAATAGCGGTAATCGGTACTTGGAACTTTTCACAAGCAAGAGTAATACGGCTACCGTGTCGCTTACTTATGTGGGTATGCCTTCTATCAGTGAAGGTAATATTGGTTTGCCTGAAACATTGAAGGATTCCATCGTGTATATGGCAGGCTATCTTGTTTGCGTCAGTCTTGGTGATAGCGATTCTGCAAGCGGATTGCTTGGGGTGGCTCGGAAACTGGCACATATTGTTGAACCTACAACATCATAAATTATGGCAAAGAAGAAAGAAGAAACAAAACTGCTGTCGTTGAGTAGGGTACTTGACAAGGAAGAACTGGATAGCGTGAAGGCATCCAAGAACCGATTTGACAAGCCATACGAGCGTGCCTTCTCTATCTTGCTGGAGGCTCAGCGATATTACAACAACATGGATAACTTCCGAAAGCGAAGATTGCGTAACAAGCGATACTGCTATGGAGACCAGTGGGGCGATACCATTGAGTTCAAAAGCAAGTGTGGCTTTACCAAGCGTATCAGGGAGGAAGACTATATCCGTGAGCAGGGTAGCGAACCATTGAAGAACAACCTTATCCGTAGATTGGTGAAGAATGTGCTGGGTGTTTATCGCTCTCAGAGCAAGGAACCGACATGCAACGCTAGAGATAAGGATGAAAAGCGATATGGCGAGACCATGAGCGTGGTGCTGCAATGTAACCGACAACTGAACCGAGAGACGGAACTGGATGCCCGAACTATGGAAGAGTTCCTGATAAGCGGTGCTGCTATCTATAAGAAGAAGTATGGATGGCGAAGGGGTAGGTTGGATTGCTGGACTGACTATGTGAACCCGAACAATTTCTTCATAGACAACAATATGAGGGATTTCCGTGGTTGGGACGTGAGTTGCTTGGGAGAGGTTCATGACATTACCATCGGTAACGTGCTGAGAGAGTTTGCTAAGTCTCCAGCTGAGGCTCGGAAGTTGAAGGAGATTTATAGACTGGCGGCTAACCGTGATTTCGTGATTGCAGACTGCACTCAGCGATTCGGTGAGTTCGACCCTAAGACCATTGACTTTATGAATCCTGCCAATCCTTCACTCTGCCGAGTGATTGAGGTTTGGCGAAAGGAGAGTAAGCCGAGATACCGATGCCATGACTATAATAATGGTGACGATTTCAAGATTGATATTGAGGATAAGGCTGATATTGTAGATGCAGAGAACAGAGATAGAATGCAGAGAGGTCTGGCTACTGGAATGCTTGAAGAGGATATTCCTCTGATTGAAGCAGAGTGGTTTATGGATGATTACTGGCATTTCTACTACCTTTCCCCTTTTGGTGATATTCTGAGAGAGGGCGAAACTCCTTATGCTCATGGTGAGCATCCATACTGCTTTAAGTTCTATCCGTTCATTGATGGCGAGATTCACAGCTTCGTGGAAGATGTAATTGACCAGCAGAGATACGTGAACCGACTTATCACGATGTACGACTTCATTATGCGTGCGAGTGCCAAGGGTGTTCTGCTCTGTCCTGATGATTGTCTTCCTGATGATATGAGTTGGGATGATTTCTGCGATGAGTGGAGTAGGTTCAATGGTGTTGTCAGGTATAAACCGAATAAGAGTGGTCAGGTTCCTCAGCAAGTAGCAAACAACTCTACGAATATCGGTATCGGTGACTTGCTCAGCTATCAGTTGAAGTTCTTTGAGGATATATCGGGAGTCAATGGTGCACTGCAAGGTAAACCAGGAGTATCGGGTACGAGCGGTTCGCTCTATGCCCAGCAGACACAGAATGCCACCATGTCGCTGCTTGATATATTGGAGAGTTTCAGCCAGTTTATCATTGATGGTGCTTACAAGACTGTGAAGAACATGCAGCAGTACTATGATGTGGCTCGCAACTTCAATATCGTGGGCAGGGCAGGACAGATTGTGCGCTACGACCCGAAGAAGATACGAGACGTTGAGTTTGACATCAACATTACGGAAAGTACGGCTACTCCTGTATATAGACAGATGGCGAATGAGTTCCTTATGACCTTGTGGCAGAATCAGGCTATCACGCTGGAGCAGTTGTTGCAGGTAGGTGACTTCCCATTTGGCGAGGAATTGCTGCAATCGGTTGCATCCAATCAGCAAGCTATTCAGAATGGTGAGACTCCACAAGGATTCTCTCCTCAGCTTCAAGCGCAAGTGGCTCAGGCATCACAGAGCAATCCGAAGGCTCAGGCGATGTTGCAGCAGATGATGAGCGGTCAGGGGGTGAGTCCTGACGGACAGACTCCACCATTGGCGGCATAATTAATAATGTATAATTAATAATTTATAATTATGATAGCAGACAAACCAAGCGAAAAGAAATGGTATGGCAATGGAAAATCTAATGCCAACCAAGGTGGCGATGCCAATAAGGGTGTTGCTACGGAGACCCAAGGAAGGGAAGACAAACCCGAACTTTACGAAAATGACGTACTTGGCAAGGTGGCGAAACGAAAGAAAAACGACATATGGACGAGGGGTGGAGAGAAGAGAACCAGATTTAAGGACGAATAAAGAAAGGAGGTATTTTTGTCGTAACTGTATATGTCTGATATTCAGATAGCTACAGAAATGTTTAGGAGTTTATGGTGCTGCGTTTAAGATATTGGTATCTTTGCAGCATCATAAACTTTTAATTTTTACATTATGGATTTTGTAGATTTCGTAGAAAAGTATCAGCAGGAGTTGACTCCTGAACAGATGTTGGCAGTAGCTAAGGCTGTTGGCAAGTATCTTTCATGCAAGTTGAGCGATGTGGAAGAGCATCATCTTTGTGCGATGGTGTATGGTGTGTTGAGCGAAGAGCATTTTGATAAGCACTTTGCCGATGATGCAATTTGCAAGATGTGGTATGAGGATGCGGACGGAACCAAGCACATGGCTCCCTTCTTCACGGATGAGGAGATAAGAGAAGCCTTTGATAAGCATCAGGATGATATTTCTGACTACACCATCTATGACTTGGCGGTGACTATGAATCTGCTGAGAAGTGACCATCATCTGTTGCTGGAGAGATTCAGCAAGGATGCAGATGAAATGAAGGAAATGGTGGTATTGATGGCTATAGAATATCTGCAAGACCCAGATTGTTTGCATCCTACAAGCAAAATATGGCATACAATAAACGGATAAAGTAACTAATTGGGAATCATTTCTTATCTTTGCATATTATTAATGTTAATAGTATAAAAAAGATAAGTTATGACTCCAAACGTGCGTGAAGGATTGCAATATGGCACAGCTATTGGAATGGTAGTGAGCGGCATCGTCCTTGCCTTCCTATCATTCTTTCTGAACAACTATATTATTTCGGATGGTGTGCTCTGGTACATCAGCCAAGCGTTGGTTTACTCTGGAGCAATATTCGGAGTAAACATTTATTTTAAGACAAGATTGGGTAATTTTGAGAGTAAGGTTAAGGACGAACTCGCAAATATGTTGAAACAAGTAAAGGAGAGTAAATAATATGAAGGTAACAAAAGAACAGATTTTGGCGATTATGCCGAATGCGAAGGCTAAGGTGGATGATTTCCTGCCTTATATCAATGGTTATGCTGAGGCTTTCCAAATCGACACACCTAAGCGTATGGCTCACTTCTTGGCTCAGATTGCACATGAGAGTGGCGAACTGAGATATACCAAGGAACTCGGAAATAAGGACTATTTCCACAAGTATGATGTGGGCAAGTTGAAGAACATGCTCGGTAACTTGAAGGATGGCGATGGCTACAAGTATCGTGGCAGGGGCTTGATTCAGATTACTGGCAGAGCCAACTATCAGGCATTTCAGAACAGCAAACAGGTGACTGACGATATAATGGAGCATCCTGAAATATTGGAGCAGCCACGATATGCTACCAAGAGTGCCATGTGGTGGTGGTGGAAACACGGCTTGAACAAACTGGCTGATAGTGATAGTTTCCTTGCCATTACCAAGACCATTAATGGTGGTACTTACGGCTTGGAGCATAGACGCAAGTATTTGAAGAGGGCATTGGTAGCACTCAAAGTGTAGGCTTATGAAGAAGTGGTACGATTCTGATTTCTGGCAACTCCTGATATACGTTTTGGGTATGTTGCTGATAGCATTTTTTCTGTCGGGATGCAAGACAAAATATGTCCCGATGGAAAAAGTTGTATGTCGGGAAGTATTAAAACACGATACTCTGCATACTTCTGACAGCGTTTTCGTGCATGATTCCGTGTTTGTCAGACAGAATGGAGATACTCGCTATATTGACCGATGGCATGAGAAGACCATCTATAAGAATGTGTATAAGGTGAAGGTGGATTCCTTTATGAAAAGAGATTCCATCCCAGTACCCTATCCAGTAGAGAAGGAGTTATCCAAGTGGGAGCAGTTTCAGTTGAAATACGCTATCTGGTCATTTGGAGCACTCTGTGTTTTACTAGTCGTTTTAGGTTATAAACTATATAAAAAGATAAAGAATGGCAGACTTAGTTATTACAATCAAGAGAAGTGACGTGTATGAGGAAGTAGCGAAGACTACTGCATACATCGGTGCAAAGAACAAATTGGAGGATGGCAAGTCGGCATTTGACCAAGTGTTTGTGACGGATGCAGACTTGGCAATGATTGAGCGATTCTATAATGAATCGGTTGATACATTAATGAACCTCTTGAAACAATTTGTTGAAGAGATTAATGATGATGCTGGAAACGTTAACTGGAAGCTGACGTTATCAAGTAGATTTGATACAAAGATGGAGCCTTCCATTATCCGTTCTGCTACATCATACCTAGTGAACAGCATCATCGGAAAATGGTGCGAGATTACTGCGCCTGACAAGGTGAATGAGTATGCTGATAACGCTGCGGCTCTTCTTGCAGACATAAAAGATAAGGTCTTTCATAAGTCTGCACCAAGTAGAGTACAACCACAATAATTTCTATAAAATATAACTATATGGCAAAGACATTAACGATTACATTGTACATGAGTGAACTCTTGTACGATTTCAGAAATAAGGCTTTCTTGACTGGTAGGTCACGCAAGGCTGACGGAAAGGATGCTGAGTTTGCTTCCAACATGCAGGCTAGCGATGATGATTCAGACAAGAATCAGGTTCTTCGTAGCATTCAGAATGCTTATGGTCAGTTGCTCGTAGAATTGAGTGAAGGTTTTCATGGTGTTGCAACGGCTACTTCAAATAATGAGTTGCTGGCAGAAAGTAACATCACTCTTAAATTAGACGTTCCTAGTAACTTCAATTTAGGAATAAGAGATAGTCTGTCTTCCGCTATTCATGACTATATCATCAACAAGGCTTTGATGGATTGGTACATGATTACCAATAAGGAAGATGCAAAAGATTATGCTGATTTGTCTGCGGTTGCATTGCAGAATATACACAATGCTTTCTATCGTAGGGAGAGACCAGTAAGAACAGAAAAAGAATAATAGTTAGCTATGAGGACTTGTAGTGTTGGGTATAAGGTAATGATAGAACTGCTGAAAAAGGAATTGGTGTATGATATAAAGAATACGGCTTATACTTATGCTGACTCCATTTCCAGTTCTGTAGCTGACCCACATCTGATTCACAATATCTATGATGTGGGTGAAGATGGCAATCGGGATAAGTTGGCTAGAATTTTGGATTCTGCCATTGAGGATTGCCGAGAAATGCTTTTCAGATATACCAAGATGGAAATGCTTGGTGGCGGTTTTGATTCCAATGAGTGGGAAGAGTGTATAGGCTCCCCGACAAATGATGAGGATGCCTATTATCTAGCCATGAGAATGCCAAGTGGATTCTCGAAGACAAGTGTGCATACCATGACGGTATATATTCATGATTATATTGTGAACCAGTCTTTATATGAGTGGTTAATGATTGTCTATCCTGACGGTGCTGATAGGTTCTGGGCACTGGCTGAGGATAAGAAACAGAAGATTAAGGACGCCAGTAACCGCTCTGCTGGTAGGGCAAGAATCAGGTTGCATCCATTTTAAGTGGTTAGTCGTTTGAGACTAAGATAAAGCAAGGGTAGCTATCCATCACGGACTGCTACCCTTTATTGTATTAAATGACAAAAGTTACATTATCTAAGTTTATGTTCCACTTGACGTGGATTCCTGCTTGGTTGTTACCGAACCAGTAACAGCAGCATCAACGTTTCCACTGACAATCGTCTTGATAGGCTCAGGTAAGGTCTTGACGTTAACGTCTGTAGCAGCCAGCTTCAATCCGTTCTTCTGCTGGTCTGCATACTGGTTCTTATCCTGAGCAATAAAGTTCGTGATGGCTGTAGATATGTTATAGAGCAGTTTATCGGTGTCGCTGCTGAGAGAATCAGAATCAACCGATGCGTACTTGTTGCTCTCAACGGTTGCCGATGTTGTCTCCTTCTCACGATACAGTACTGCCTGATTGATAAACTCCTGAGCAAACAAGAATGACTTGCTTACAAGTTGCTTAATCTTGGTGTTGTCTATATTGAGCGGATTTTTATACTGCTGGAGCATAGACTGCAAGCAACTATCGGCTACCTCTTCTCTAGGCTGTAGGGTAGTGATGGAGAAGATTTCCTCTTCTTTGTCACTTTCCTCTGTTCCACCAGTCTCTGATGTGGTGGCTATTCCGTTCCTAGGGAATGGTCTAGCGTTGGATGTACCATCGGAAGAAGTCTCTCTGACGAGTTTCGTTCCAGTTGTCTTTGTGATAGAGGACTCTACTATCTTTAGCAACTGCTTATTCCCATTTACATAAAAATAACCATTTGCTAAAAACTCATATAGCACTCCGTCTAATATGATGTAGCCGAAGTAGTCTGACCTTCTTATTTCATAGAATCCTATTTCTGTAGCTATATGCACTTTGTTGTTAGCATCCATATAGCCTACGGATGCTCCATTTCGTGCACGCTGTGAATCGAAATCTAATAATGTATATTCTGCCATAATTATCTGAGTTTATTTTGTAATCTTGGTTGGAACTCTGTAGATAGTGCGCTGATAGATTCTTTTGGTTCGAGACTACCCATAAGCGAAACCCTGAAATATTTGTATGGCGAACCGACAAGGTTTCTGAGATATATATTTACAGAAGAACCAACGTAATACCAATTAGTTAAATTATTACTTCCGAACAGAACCGTTCCACACTTTCCTGCCTGAATGCTGCTGAAATATCCTCTTGTGATGCAATCGAACATGGTTTTGTAGGCATCCTGACCAAGCGTTAGAGGACGGCTGCAAAGGAAGAATGGAACATTCTCTGTTGGCTCCTTCACGTACACATCAAGAATATTTCCTTCTTTGTTTGTTGCGTATGACTCAGGATATATGTTTACTCGCTTGTTGAAGACATTGTGCATGGTTCCCCACGTTTTGCTTTTCAATGAGTAAACGTAAGCATAAGTATAGTTCGGATTGAACACGATGATACGGCTATCGTAATAGTCGTAAATCATATCTGCTTCTTCAAGATACTTACGGAAACGAACATACTTCACATCTGACTCAGGAATCTTACCTAGCGCAAGGAGTTTGTTCGGATAGGTCTTATCCTTTGTTGAATGTGAGTAAATAGAGGGAAAATAGAAAGGATAATCATCCAGTACATCTGTAAGACATATAGACTCTCTTCCTTGTTGCATCATGATACCTCGTTCTGTTGGGAACAGAACTGCATCATCAATCTGCAAGATACCTTTAGGGTTGGAGCAAATATCTCTGTTGGCTGGCTGTCGGGCAATATAGGTTCCTTCTTCTCCAAGCATCAATACCCAAACACCTTCATCAGTAAAAGCGTAGAGAGGTGCATCACCGAACTGACCTTCACTGATTGGTCTAGTGTTGGCGGCAAGTGTATTTATGATAGAAGAACCTACCTGAACGCTATTCTTTGCAGGGAAGATTAGAGGATTCTCAGCTTCGCTTACTTTCACAACAGAAGAATATGGAAGTGCATTTGTGTTTGTTTTATAGTTCTCGTACTTGCTGACAATATTATTCCATTCATCTTCTGATGATGTTTCCCATGGCAACGTAAATTGTGGTACGTTTTCTTTTCCTTCTCCTGCTACGTAAAAAGAGAATGCTGTAGTTTCGGAAGAATGCAAGTTAACCGTAGATTTCTCAAACACAGAAGTTCCTGTCTTTTTGTAGAATGTGATTTCAGATACATTTAATATTGGTACACATACAAAGTAATATAGTCTTGCACCTAAATCATCAACCTTGCACCAAAACTCTTTGTTTGACGCTTTCACTCGAACTATTCCTTCTGTATTTAATTGTGTATCGTTTGGTAAGTTTGATAATGCAGGAGTGATATTACTTATCAAATCAACATTATATCCTTCTTTTACATTACCTACATGAAGTCTATTATTGTATGTAATCGCACATTTGCCTCCTAAATCTGAGCGATATAGGTTAGCCAAAGATAATGACTCTTCCGTCCCCTCAACTCTTTTGAGTTGTAGTTCTTTGCCAAGTTCGTCTTTACTGATAAATAGTGAATGATAGAATGATAGGGAATCTATTGCATTTGCAGCTTCCTTTCCAGACATCATTGTGAAGAACATTTCACCTTGGTCTTTATCATTTAATTCAGGTACAACATATTTGGCTGCTGCTGATTCTAAATTAACGAAAGATTCGGCTTTGCTCAAAAAAATATCAATGCCTTGTATAAGATTTGATATTTTATCAATGTTATCTATATTTGCACTAATAGTCCAAGTTGCTATTGCTGGTCCAATCGACCAAAGTCTCTTGTTATAAGGGTCAACACTGACAGAGGCTAAAGTTGCACTACTCCAGTCAAGTTTGAAAATATTGGAAATGCTGTAGTAAGTTCCATCGTATAATCTGATGGCTGCTACTCCAAATACAAAATACTTTTGCCATTGTTTTCCTTTGTCTGACAAAGTCTTATTAATTACAGCGTCAAACATATTGAAAACCTTTTGGACTTGATTGACATTCATTCCAGTTATCTTTCTACCAGAAGAACTACTTTCATAAGTAACATAGTCCCAAAAATCATCACCTAGTGAGATTTCTGCTGAACCACCTTGATAATCAAATTCTTTAAAACCGATTTTAATTCCATAGTTAAAGTTGTCTCTATCAAACAACTGATAATTATCATCAATCCAATATAAGTATTTGATAGATATTTCTCCTACAAAATTAATTATATTACCTACTGCTGTGACGGCATTAACATGGAATCCGTTCAAGTCGATGGGATTCTTGGTTCCGTCACCACCTTTTTCCATCCAGTACCAAGTATCATCTGATTTACGGATGATGTAGTGGGAGTGAATCGTTTCATTGTGTGTCACCTTATGAACCAGTTCGATGGTGTCTCCTGCATCCAGTGTGAAGTTCGGCTCAGCTACTACTGGCTGGTGGATAGGGTGGAGTGCCCCATCCTCGTTGATGAGGTTGAGGCAGGTTGCCAACTCTCCATCCTGACAATTATAGTCGGATGGAGAGTGAGTCAAGCCTTGAAATATTACTTCTTGTCTTGTTGCCATGTGCTTAAATTTGAGTTTGGTCGCATGATTTCGTAATAAGGTTCTCCTTTATGTGACTTGTGAGGGATGCAAGTAAGGCGAACCATTCTGTTGAGCGGAAGGTTGTACTTATCAAGTATGGCTGTGATGGATGGATAGTCACTTCTGAAACCTACCTTCTTATACTCCTGATTGAATTGAAGTTGAGTGAAGGCGGTATTAACTTTGTGAAGGTTTTCCCAGTCCTCACGCATACAGAATCCGTATGTACCTCGGTCAGACAATCTGAACACGAAGATAGAGGTGTCTAAACGCTCCTTGCGCATAATGTGGTCATAGATGCCCTTGGAGAGCGTTACAGAGTTGGCTCTTCCGTCCAGTACCACAAAATCGTTGCGGTGTCGGAAACCATTGACTTTTTCTATTAAATACTTGAATTTCATGTTGCAAATATACTATGAATTTATGAAACGCTTACTTTATCTGTTAATGATTCACGTCTTTTTCTGTTGATGTCTTGCATCTGTCGGACGGTTCTCTTGGCATTCTCGCTACGAAGACAACCGCAAGAACGTGTGAATCCTGAGAGTAGGGCAGAACTGAGGATTTTCTTTCCTCTTCCACAATCACACTTGCATATCCAATATACTCCGTTTCTTGCTCCCTTTTCATAAGGGGCACGGCGGCAGACTACCAGCCTGCCAAACCTTTGCCCTGTTAGGTCTTTTATCTTAGCCATATTACTTCTCTGCCAGTTTCTTTGCCTCTTCAACTGATACTGGCATTCCGCTGAGAGGAATGCGAAAGTCGAACTTTGAACGGAAACCATAATAGCCTACGAAATCGAAGCTCTGTTTCATACGCTCGTCTGTGGTGATATACTTCTTGTATGCCTTCACCTCCTTCTCTGAGCGGTAGATGGTGGAGTTGACGAAGTAAGAACTGGTTCCCTTATTTGCGATAACCGCAACAAAGAATTGTTTGCCAAGGAACTTCTCCTTGATACGCTGGATAATTGAGATTTTCTTTGTATTCATATATTAAATTTGATTAATTATTAAGAAGAATGCAGATAGGCTGCACTATTATAATTATTCGATTCCACAAGACACGACACAATCTTCTGTATTGATACCTCGGAAGTGCTCGCATCGCTGGCAAGCAAGGCTACCTACCATCAGAATTTCCTTTGTGTACTTGCCTTTAGTGCCGAATGGGCAGGGAGTTGTGTACTCAAAGTGCCCACCGATATATTCGTTGAGATTATATTTGGGATTCTTCATACTTGTTCTAATGGATATAAATTGAGTTTTTCGTACGCTCTTCTGAGCATTCCATAGGATGAAGAATTACTCCATCCGCATGATTTCGGCTCAGGACAGAATCCTCTATATACGCATTGAGGAACACAAGCGGATGCAAGCAAAGGTTCTATACAAGCTAACTCGTCAAGTACCTTATACCATATCTCTCTTGTCTCCTTGGATGCCTTACAGCATAGTCTCAGCTTGGAGATATTGATAACCTCCTGAGCGTTGAGGGATAGCTGCAAGTTGACCAATTCATCCTGACGCATATCGTGGCGAGATACCTTGGAACCAGTAATGTCTTGTCGTGATGTGGAGACGAATGGCTGTGCATGAACGTGGCGAACAAAGTGATTGCTCACCCAGTATGGTATACCATACATCTTAATATCGAACTCCAATTCTCTGAGCGGTGAATGCTCGCTGAGAATCATCTGTTTCTTGAACTCATCGCTAGGCTCATGTCCCAGCGGCTCCTTACCTTGCGTGAACCGAGCAGCATCCACTACACGCTGCCAGTCCGTTACTCTTGTTATTTCTATCTTCATAACTATTCTTTATTATCTTTGTCTGCTACATCATTACCAAGAACATCATTGATTTTCTTTTCGATGAACTCATCGGAAGTGCATTCCTTTATTAAGGCATCAATGTTTGGTAATTCTACATCAACTCCGTCTTCCTTCGTTTTAGATGCAAGAATCTCCATTATACATTTCGCCCAATTACCATTAGCAAGGTCTATAATAGAATCCTTTTGAAGCTCATAGGCTTTCTTCAACTCTCCGTTGTCACGGAAATATCTGAGCACTTCCGTCAATGCAGAAACAAAGTTCTTGTCTAGCATCGGGTTGCTCTTTGCCTCTTCCAGTTTTATCATCAGGAAGAGTAATGATGAATGTAAATCTGTTTTGTTCATAACTATTCTTCGTTACATAAAGTTTCTACTACCTTTGCTCTTGTAGTTTTTGTTGCAGGGTCATATTCATCATGACGAGCCTTTACCACACCTTTTTTGTTGGTAAAATAAACTACTCTGCCACCATCATAGAAACGATATACGGTTATACCATCCACAACAAATAGTTTCTCTACTTTTATATCATTAATAGAGTCTGATGTTGGAACATCAATTCCTTTGTTCTCGTTGCAAGAAACGAGCAGGAATATAACCGATACAAATAATAATATAATCTTTTTCATACGCTACTTCTTATCGAATTTGTTACCAATAACGACCATATTTTCAGAAGGGTAGTGAACTAAGAAACCCTGCCCGAAACATAAAGCAGCAGCTTTACTATCCCAATTAATATTACCTCTTCTCTCGGCATTGTTATCTTTGTATATAACTATATCATCCTCATAGATAGGTGTTCCGTTCTTGTCTGTCAGTCCTGTAAACTGGCAGATGGTCGAAGGGTCAACCTCATGCAACGTTGCACCACCTTCAGCTACGATACCTATAGCAGTTTTGCTAAGTGCAGGAATCTTCATTACAACAAAGCTTCCGATTATCCATTCTCCGTTATCAAGACGTTTAGCCTTGAACTTTATATTTTCTAATTTCATAACTAATGATTATTATAACCTAACAAACATGATAAAATATACTCAGCATCTTTTCTGTTCCAAGCAAAAACAAAATGCTCTTTCCCTTTTTTGTCTTTTATAAGATATACTCCACGTAGTCTCATACCCATATCTCTAAACCTTTAATTTTCTTTTCAACAGGTTCATCCTTCCATGTAATGGAACGACCTATTAATTGTTTTATTCGTCCTTTGGGCAGTTCACACCAATAGTCAACTGCATCCATTTCCCAATAAGGCTTACCGTCACCAATGTCTTCACGATAAGGCTTTTGGGCAAAGACGAACTCCTTCCCATCTGGGTTACAACAAAGAAATGCCATATTCAATCCTCCTCAACTTTTACGCCAAACGGAAGTCCGTCAGCAAAGGTGAAAATACGAAAACACTCTTCTAGCCCTCTAACTGTACAGTTCCCTATTCTGATATATGCTTCATGGCAACCTTGTTCTGGTGCAAGCATTATGATATTGTGATACAAGTTATCATCAGCAAAATAAACATACCCAAACGACTGATGTTTGAGCATTTCATTCCAGCACTCTTCTGCGTTGGCAAAAGGGCGGTAGGTAGCTTCTGGCTTAATGCGGAAGCAATCTTGATAACCTATGAGTGAATCGAGATTTAAACCATCATAGTCACCATCTATATCTATCCAACCGTTTCCATTCTTGGTTTGGATAGTCTTTCCTTCTGCGTATGCCTGAATAATAGGCAATAACTCTGCTGCTTCTTTTCTATTCATAATCAATCCTCCACTGCTATTTTATATTCCAACTCATCAGCCAAATCGCTTATTAGCTTAATGGCTTGTTCTAAAGCATCATACATACTATCTCCTTCTGAGACAAGTTCATTGAGAGTACTTTCCTCTGTCATGTCCTCAGGGAAATCTATTGGTTTCCAAGAGATTCTCTTATTACTCTTCTCGAACTCTCTTGCCTTTTCTAAAAGTTTTTTTCTTGTCATATCAATCCTCCAATTTTATATTATGTTCATCTGCGAAATAATCTTCTGCCTCCTCGCAAAACTGACCTTCGCAAAGTGATTCTGGGTATGCTCTGCTAGTATAAAACTCACGGTGGCATAACTCACAGATGTCATTTCCATAATTATTTCTTAACTCTTCTCTAGTCATTATTCACCCTCCTTTCTGACTAAATAGTCATACATAGGCTTGCGTTTTCTACGATATTCCTTGCATATCTTCTCTGCCTCTTCCTCTGTATCGCAAGTTGCCACAACTCCATCAGGATATGTGTCCCAATATCTAACTACCTTAAATTTTGTCATACTTCTAATTCTTTTAAAATCTTTTTTACCAAGTGATAATTATCACCATCCCAGCCGTCATCATACTCTTTGCCATCAGAAGATACGTGATGCTCGTTGACATAATCAAGGATAGCTTCGTGAAAGAAATCGTCACTTGTTCCGTATTCATCTTCATCGTAAAAGTCTTCGTATCTTAGGAGTTCGACGCATTCCTTGTGTATGCAGATTGCTGACCTATACTCTGGAGTAAACTGGCGAATATATTTCTGCCCTGCTTCTATCGTACAACCACACATATAGCATCTGTGAGGTTTACGTGCCTTACGCTCTGTATCTATGCTATCCATAATCATTTATCTTTTGGGTCAACGAATGGTAGCCAGTATTCTACATTGGGGATATTCCATCCGTTGTAGTCTTTGGCTATCTTTTTATCTACTATATGTCCAAAGCATATTTCTCCATCTGTAGTGAGTACTACAGCTTCTTTATCTACTGGTGGAAGTCTATCCTTGACAGATACCCATACTGGAGATACTTGCTTTGGTCTTCTTTCTTGTATGTTAGCAACCATTTTATCAAGTGCATCTTCTTGGTCTGTATCATACATAACTTTAAACATTTCTGTTATAAGGCTTATATGAGATTCATCTGGTACTCTATCACGGAATGTTTCAATCATGAAATCATATAATTCTTTATCAGATAGCTTACACATCAAGCTATCCATGTCTATTTTTACATATACGCTCATTGTATATTCTCCTCTATTTTATACCCATTAACAGGGTTTCCCTTCACGTTTATCTTTGCCTTTTGCTGAGTCTTGTTATACACACTATCCACTATTGTCTGTATGTTACTTTGCAGATACATCTTGGCATTGTCATTGCAAGACTTTATACAGAAGCTAAAGAATAGTGCAACTATAAGTACTATAATTATTGCTGTAAGATTCATTTCCTTCATATTCTCTTCTTTTTACCCTCTCCCTGTTGTTGTCAAAATAATAATGGATTGGAGTCTTTATGAGCCTTTCACTCATTAACGTTCTTCAATGTGTACTAAATGCTTGATGCCTTTTCCACATAAGAGTGCTCTGAGGTGAATTGTCAAGCGGTAATTGATATTTTACGGCTACACCTAATGCCAACCAATCTAATTCGAGCACGGCTTTTTCATTATTATCTTAACTTCACCAAGGAGAGGGTGGTTAGTTACTTCATTAATTCTATCATATATTGTGCAAATACAGCCCCTACATAACATAAAGTCATAAGTATTGTGGCTACAGATGCAACAATAATACTTACCGTTCTCAACTTTGGTTCTTCTGACCAAAATATTGCACTAACTATCAGAAAGATAGTTCCTAAAATCGTTAACAATACTACCATATTACTACTATTTATGCCCGAAGGCGTTAAGCACCCAACATTCTATCAATAGCTCTTTGTACACATGCTATTGCTTTGAGGTCTTCTATTCTTATTTTTCTTTCGTACCTATTACTAAATATATTTAATGAACCTCTAAGACTAATTAAATCTTCTTCTGCAAGTTTATCTTTGTCCATCATATCTTTGACGGAAGTCGGCTCGATTTCAAGAACTTTGCTATTTACAACTAGTTTGTCTAGTCCGCAAAAAATTATTGCTTTATCTATAGTATCAAACGTTGCTTCACAATGAATACAATCGTCAGTCATAAATGACATTGTATGCCACCAAGCTGGTATTCCTAAAATGGTATTCTTCTGAACCAAGTAACGTTTTTCTCCATTAGCTAGCGTTTCTTCAACTATTCTTTTTGCCATACCTACATCTCCATTAATTGTTTTATAGCTATAAAAACAAAACACAAGCCTATTGCAAAAACAAGCAGCCATTCATAACCAAACCATAAATCTCTGCAAATTCTTATGCCTACATACATAAATGCCATGCCTATAGCTATGAATATTATTGATAATACTGCTAACATACATACACATCCATTTCTGAGTTAATTCCTAGACCGAAGAGAAGATGCTGTAAATCTGAAACGTACTTTACTTCTCTGACTGGCAAACAATCATACGTAGCTTTTATACCTTCTTTCGTGAATGCTATTGCAAAATGTTCTAATGGAAAAATTGGGTTACTAAAGCCTTCCAAATGTTCACCATCATAACAAGTTCTAGTTCTCTTATTCCATCCATTCTTTTCTAGAATCTCTGGAGTGAGAGGAACACCAGATAATTCTGCTCGGTTTACTGGATGTCTTACATAAGATAATTCATAATTATTTAGTCCAAGTGTATTTATGATTGTATGTATTCTATTTTTATACATAACAATATCACCAACTATATATTTCTGTGACATACGATTAATGCTTATAGTAGTTACTATTTTTCTTATACCCACCACTTACAAGCCATTGACCAAATTGTTCAAGGCTTTCTATATTATTTATAAGACTCCATTTGTCACCTATATCATCAGTTGTATAAGCTATAAAAGTCTTATGCGTGAGCACATTCCAACAGATTTCCAATCTGAGTAAAATGGTTTTTCTAAAATTATATCTTGCTGCCATACGCTTTATTTTTTTTAAGATTATTATATTTGTCCTTATCTTCATCATAAGGACATTTGAATATCAAAGGACAAATTCCACAAGGTGTTATCTGTCTTTCCTTGCATCTACTTCTTGATTCGTAGCTCATACGCTTTCACCTCCTTCCTTTGGGAATAAATCATCAATATAAAGCCAACGAGAAACCCTACTACAGAGAATTGCGTCAGTCCAGGATGGATAAAAGTTATCTTGCCATCTGTTCCAAACATAGTAAAACATATTCTTATCATTATGTGTTTCTACCATAATGGAAACATCTTTTCTTGGCTCTTCGCTAATAGGATGCCACAAGTTCTTCAAGGACTCATTGATGGCCCACTTAGCACCACTATAAAATTCAGATGAAATAAAGCCACATTTATTAATAGCAGCTTCTTCAATTCTTCTTTCGTCTATCATACGCTTTAGTTTCTCATTATGTGACACTTTACAACCTTGTTTGCTAGATGAGGTTGCGAATTATTGAAGTTCTCAATGAACTTACGTTCCATCTGCTCAGGGAAGATGGTCTTGGTGGGCTTTGGAATTGTGATGGTAGCTTGGATTTTGCTACCATCACTCATCGTCATTAAGCATCTTCTTGAAATTTCTTCTATTCCAAACATATTTCTGTCCTCCTAATATAAGCATCCGTGAAGGTACGGACGAGATTCGTTATACTGCATTTTCAACTTGATGTGCTCAACTAGGTCTATGCCTTCTATGTGGGCTAGGGCGAAGACCTGAACAAGAATGTCCTGCAATCGTAGGGTGTTCATCCATGCTGGCGAGCAGGAGAAGGGGAAGTATGTCATTCGGGTGATGATGAGATACATGGCATCAGGAAGGGAATAGATTCCGTGCTCAAACTCTACCTTGTGACACTCTTCTGTCTTTTTGAGTTCAATATCGTTCATCAGACAGATTATCTTCTGAGAATTGTAGAATCCTAAAAGCGACATGATGCGGATGGCGATGTCTGCAAACTCAGACTCTACGGTTCCTTCCAAGGATTCCTCGTAGGCTTGCTCCTCAGATACTCCCAGCCACTTGTTGTAGTCTTCAATACTTCCGTGGCGGCTGTGGCGGTGGGCTTGAATGGTCTCGCTCATTTCTGTGATGATGAGCATTAACTCTTGGTTGATGTCCAAATCAGGCTTTAACAAGCCTTTGACTTTGGCATTATCGTATGCCTTGGTCATAAACTGCTTTAGCAGTTGTTGTGTTAATGGGGTTGTTTCCATATTGTTTTTGAATTTATGATTTTCTGATAGTGAATGCCATATCGTTGAGGGTTCTACACCAGTTTATCTTACCTTCAGCGCATAACTCGTTGATGGCTTGATAGGGCTGATGGCATCCTCTGTTGATGATTTCGGACGTGAGGACGTGGGGTGGCACGATGTGTGCAGCTTCACGCTCTGCCTGAATATCAGCGATGATGGCTAGGATTTTTTCTTTCTCTGTCTTCATTTGGCGAAGGTAAGAATGAAACTTGGGTGACTAAAGACTGATACATGAGAACTTTCTTGTTTCCGTTTATGTCCATGATGCACCATTTTCCATCTATCATGGTTCCGATGATAGGTTTGTCTTTGTACCACATGATAAGGGTCTTGCCTTCAAAGAGAAGGCGGTGGGCTTTGCTTACTCGCTTGCCTACCTTGATATAGCCAAATATGTTCATGTTAGAATAGGGATAGCTGACCAGTCTTGTCGTGGTAGTGATTCCCTGATGGGAATATCAGTTCCTCGAACATGGCGGTCAGGCAGTTGGTTACTATTGAGTTTCCTGCTAGGGCATAGAGCTTGCTTTTGCAGATGATGAGTTGACCAGTCTTCTCCTTACTCAGGAGTTTGTCTATGTCAGCTTCGTGTACTCCCATCAATCTCGGAAAAGCCAACAACCTCGAAGTCAAACTCAGGATGCTTTTCTTTTAGGTATTTGAAGGCTAGGCTTTGACTGCCATACCCAGCGAATGCCTCAAAGACTCTGAGGGGATGCTGCTTGTTGTACTTACTGATTTGTATCATTGTGGTAAATGGTTTCGTAGATGTTACGGATTCCACTGGATGCCCAAGCGTTCCATCGTTCCGTTGTCACGATATATCTCCAATGGGATTCTGCATGAACTTTGTGGGTTATTCTTTAGAACTTCAATCATTCCGTAGATTCGCTGACGTAGTGCATGATTCTTGTCTTCTTCTGTTATTTGCTGCTCTACCTTTGTCTTGGCGATGAGTTGGCTGATTTCAGAAGGATTCTCGTTAACGGCTGCTGGCGGTGGTGTTGCTCCGACAAGTTCATCTTCCCATCCTCGCTGGTTGAGGAAGGTTTGGAAGTTTTTTCTGTACTGCTTGTCGGGTTGGGAAATTACATAGAGAGGAATGTACTCTATAGCTGCCTTTCGGTCTTTTTGGCTCATTGAGTTCCACTTCTTTTCCAGTTTAGCCTTGCAGCCAACCTTCTTTTCATACAAGTTCCATGCTCGTTCAAAGGTATATTCGTCTTTGATTTGCTTGGGTGGAGCAGTTACCTTATAGCCATTCTCTTCTAGTAACTTGATTGCTTCGTTTAGTTTGGCTACAAAATCCTTTCCGTTTATGATAATTACATCATTCATAGTTCACCATTTAAATAATTGTCGATTGCTTGGATAAATTCATCTAAAGAACGAATGATGATGTACTTGCCACCATGTCGTTCTACTTCATGCTGGAATACTCTCTGTTCTGGTTCCTGCTGTCCTTTGGGTGTTTTATTTTCAATGCAGAGAAAGCCATACTGAGAGGTGCGCTTCAGGAGTAGCATATCAGATACTCCTGCCTTCATACCTTCTTCTTTGAGCCATGCGGCTTGTCGGGAGGTTCGCTTGCCACCATTAGGAACGGCAAAGAAGACTCCTTCGAGGTCAGGATATACCCCACGGATATACCTGACCTCTGCGGCTTGCAAGTTGTGTTCATCGTAGGATGAACGCTTGCGTATCTTCTTGCCTTCCTGCTGTAGCTTTGCTTTGATTTCAGCGTAGGTAGCCATTACCAGTCGGTTGAGAAGAGGTCTTTGAGAGATTCTTCACCCATCAGGCGGATGGCTTCTTTTGCTGCTTCTTCTGATTTGAAGTAAACAGAATAATTTTCAGTAGTGTCAGTCCATAATGCTACATATTTATCGCATTCTTTGCAGATGCTCCAATTTTGAACCCTACTTCTAAAGATAGGTTTCCAGTTACCATTGAGATACTTGGCGATGTTCATCAACTTGTTGAAGGCAATCACACGTTTTGCCTGAGCCTCGCTTGTGCAGTTGTTTATATCGTTGTAGTTACCGTTACCTGCTCTGTCCGATTTACAGATTCTAGTATTATTAAACCAGAAAGTCGTCTTGTCTGAGTAAAGTTCCTTGCAAATATCATCGTATGTAACTGGATTGCCTTCCGCTGCATCAGGAGTAGGCTTCTCGTCTCCTTCAATCTTCTTGCGAATCATCGGCTTGCCATCCTCGCTGATGAATACTTGGTAGCCGTCTGGAATAGGAATCTCGGTGGCGGAACCATCGTTCTTGATAACACAAGCAACTCTTACGTGGTTACCTTCTTGCTGGAAGCCAGTGTGTGGCTTGTCTTCTGCCTTCTCCTCTGCATTTTCCTTCAAGGCATCGGCAATAATTTCAGCACCCTTGCCAAGGATTGCTCCGAAAATCATCTGGGCGAATGGGTTTAACTCTGAATTGTTGTTGCGCTTGTCGTTTCTACGTGTCATATCAACTATAATTTTGTAAAATGTTATTAAACTCGTCTTCTGTAATACCATTAGCCATGAGAAAGGCTAGGATGGTATCAAGACATCTACTATATACTTCATTGAAGGCTGACTCATCCATCTTGGCGAAGGAGATAGACTTGGCTCTCTCCAAGAACTTCTGTCCGTTTAGGTCGTAGAGCGGTTCGCTGAATCCTGACGTTATCAGAAGCTCTTCACGGAATGTGTCTATTGAGCGTAGGTTGATGCGCTGCTGCTCGGTGAGACAATCCCATGCTGCTCTGATAAGGGCGAAGAACTTGCGATGGAACTTCACGTTTCTCGGTCGGACAATATTCGCCTTGACGATGGTTCCAACCTTTATCTTTTTCATTTCCTCGTAATCATCGTCCGTGTAGGGGCGAAGACCAGTGGAGGTTCTTACAAGATGGATTTCCATATCATTATATATTAATGGTTAGAATGGGAGACCACTTTTCTGCTGACCACCTGCAAATTGAATGTTCTGCTGAATAGGTTGACCGCTTGCATTAACCTGAGGGGGAAAAGTCTGCATCTGCTGCTGGATAGGTGCTGGCTGAGGTGGATAGTTGGCTGGCTGCTGCTGAGGAACCTGACCTATCTGGCTCTGTACCATCTGTCCCTGCTGCTGACCATTTGGTCGCTCCACCTTCCAACAATCCAACTGATTGAACCATCGTCCTTCTCTAGACTGATGCGCCTTCAATCCGATGTTTGCGGTGATGATTTCACCTACCTGAATGCCGAACTGCTGAATCTTATCAGAACCGTAAACTTGGATAACGGCTCTTGAAGGGTACTGCTGGTTCAACTCTTCGATAACATACTCTTGGGAACTCCATTGAGTTCCGTTTTGGGAAGTTCCCATTTGAACTTGCCCTGCTGCAATAATCTTGCCTGTAAACTTTACGTTCATATCTATACTTAATTAAGTTTGATTCTTAATGACGGCTTAGAGAAACTGACTTTTGTTAATCTCTCGTAAGCATTTGGATATTTCTCTTTGAAGAGTTTCATGTCGAGCGTTCTCTTTGTGGTACTACTCAACATAAGAGTAGGAACCGATGTTGGTCTTGATTGATTTCTGCTTGTTGGCTTCCATCATCTTCATCATCTGTTCCTTCAAATCGTCCTGTTTGATTTTCAGGGCATCCATACGAGCGGTGATAAGTCTGTATTCCTGCTCTAGTGCCGAGAATTGTTCGGGAACCTCCACCTTATATTGATAGTCGGTATCATCTGCGAGATAAGCGTTGATTAAATCGTCAATCTGATAATCAGCTACCCTAGGTAGTGGCTGGAACTTGCTCTGTCCGTTCTTGAACCACATGCAGACAATCTCTTTCACCTTCAAGTCAGGATTCTGCTCCTCGAACCATTTTGCATAGATGGATAACTGGAGAGATACGTTGTCGTAGTGAAGGGTGGCGGTGGTCTTGTAATCGACTAGATAGATGTTGCCTTCCTTGTCGGCAAAGATTCCATCAATGGCAGAAGCGAAGTTCTCGCCATCTGTAACTAGATACTCGGATGCTATATAGTGTAAATCGTATGCGACTAACATACTATGAAAGGCAAGAAGCTCTTCCGTAGGGTTCGGGTATTGTTTGAGGTCTGCATCAAAGATGGAACAGAAGGTTTCAAACGTGTTGTGGATAAGTCCTCCTCGCTCTGCTGCCTTCATCAACACCGATTCAGGAATGTTCTTGTAGGTGTCGGGGAATGCTTTCTTGATGAGCGTTCCAGTTACACCTTTCAGTTCCTTCTTGCCGATGAAGTACTGGTGAGATTCCTCAATGAATGTAACCTTTGGCACATTCAGAGTAATTTTCTTTGTTTCTGCTGTCATATTATTGTAATCCTAATTCTTTCTTCTTAGCTGATACTGCTTGCATAAACTGAGGGCTGGCGGTGAGCGGCTTGTATGTCTGAACTACCCATACCAGATTGTCCTTGTTGACACATCTGCTAAGGTATGCCAATCCTTCATTCAGGTCGTTTGTGTGATACTGGGGTGTTGCTGGCTGCTGGGCTTGTGCTGCCTGAGCGGTTGTATGTTGTGTCTGTGTCTGCTGCGCTGCCTGATGCTGCACATCGTTGGTAGCATCTGAATCAGCGTTATCATCAATGGCAAAGAGACCGTTGAGGGCATACTTTCTAGCGTATGAGGATGATGCTCCAGTAATCTGACTGCCATCCATACCCTTCTTGGTTTCTTCTTCTCTTGCCCATCCAGTAGATGTTTCACACTCGCCCTTCTCGTTCTTGATTGTGGCGGTTGCCTTAACATAGATGCGGTTGCCTACCAAGACAATATCATCGGTGATGATGAGCGTGCATTTCTGCTTTGCGAGTAAAGGTTTGACAGCTTCAAGAATGTCTTCTGCCTTGCGGTACTTGTAACCTCCGAACTTGTTGAACTGAGTCTTCGGGGCTTTCAATTCAGACTGAATTGTTATAAGTTCTTTCATATCTTATATGTATTTAAGTTGTTATTGATACTTCCATTCATAGTGGCTGCATCGGTAGCCACCATCTGGGTTCCTCTTCGGATTGTCACACATGGTCGAGAACAGACAATCGTGACAACTATTTGCTTTATATCTCATATTGTATGGTTTGAAATGTTCAAAATAAAAACCCCACGGTTCTCACGAATGGTGGGGAATGAATATAGTATTAACCTGAGCGGTCGCTACCGCAGATTGCTAATGTAAATCTGTATGAAGTTTCTAATATGTCAATATTTGCAATTTACTTTAGAAAAGGAGGGGCAGTAAAATGAATATGATTAAAACTGCCACCTCCGTGGAGCGACATCTATACAATCTTGGCGGATGGTGAATCGCTCCTTGGTTCCCTTCTGCATTTGTGGAGGCTTAGGACTCCCAGCACTAGTAATCGCACATATTGTGATATATCTAAATCTTTACGAACAATAATCTATTTACCAAACTGGAACAAAAGAAAGCATTCGTGCTGGCTGCATTAGAACCGATTTGTAGTTGTGCGCTTCTACCTTTCTGCTACCTTATCTTTAAGGGTCACGGCATCAGGTCTGCATCTTCACAAGTGAACTCCAAGCGTTCCAAATTCCACCCAGTGGGTGTATGTATTAGCTTGCCACTTCCACGTCTAAGCATCATCTGTGGTTAATGATGCTCCTTTTGGGTACGTGTACCTCTCTAGGAAGGTTTATCCTATCCGATATAAAGCCTTGGAATCGGGCTATATGGGGCGCAAGGTGGAACTCGAACCCACGACACGTGACATTTCACACTCTACCTTCTGAGTTACTTGCGCTTTCAATCAATAATCTAACTAACTTAAAAACATAGTGAGTAAAAATGGCTATTACTTACCCTTATATCTACTTGCCTACTTCCTTGAAGTATGAGCACATTTCCTTTATTAAGAGGACAAACATGGCAATAGATGCCACTAACATAATATCTGCGAACATAAGTTTATCTGTTTAATGGGTTACACAATAGGCTGCTGCCTCTGATTCTATCTCTGCCATACTCTTGCTGCGGTTCTGCATCATCCAGTCTTCCAACTCGCTCTTCTTGAAGTAGAGTAGGTTTATATTTGGCTTGTAGCAGGGAAGTATGTGCTTTCTGACGTTTTCCCTCACTCCTCGAACCGTCATGCCTAGTATTATTGCAGCTTCCTTAATGTTGAGCACATTCTTTGCAGCAATCAGCGAATACTGCTCGATGCGGTCTAGCTGCTCCTTAATCTCTGGGTCTATCATATCAGTTGAATTTGAGGGTTTGTTGACTGGCACTAGCTGCCTTGGCTGGCTCTGTTCCACCAGTGCCCTTATCGCTGGGAGTGTTCTCCTGCTCTATCAAGGGGAGAATGCCCTTCGCTTTGAATGATTCATAAAGGAAGATTCTTCCTTTCGTTGTCCACTCGGTGTTGTACTTCACATCGTGCCGACCATCACTTCTCAGTATATCTACCGCTCTGCTGTGAACATAGCCGCCAGTAAGGAACTTTCCGTACAATATCCATTGACCTCGAACCTTGTGTTGAATCTTCATCGTTTCCAGTTCTTTATTCAGCTTCATGGCACTCATTCCGTAGTCCTGAGCAATCTGGGTGACGGTCATGGTGGCTGTACTCTGCAAGATTTGGTCGTAGTAGCTGACCTTTGGCAGCATTTCGGTAATCTTGTTACCCAGTTCCATATTCTCCTTGCTGATAGTGAGGATAGTTGCTTGCTGCTGCTTGTTCTCCAAAGCTAGCTGCTGTTTCTCTTCCTCAGCCTTGACCAGAGATTTGAGGGCTTCGAGATAGTTCTGAGGGACGGATGGCATGGATTGCTCAATCTGTCTCTTCATAGCATTGAAGGCTTCGATGTATTTCAATTTGAACTCCATCGCCTTCTTGCCATTGAATCCCATCGCCAGCAGAGTGAAACCATCTTGGTTCATAATGAACATTGGATAACTCTGTTTGTTCTGCTCATTGATGTAGGTCGTTTCCTCAAACATCGGGGTCTGCTCATTTTTGAGCACACCCCCTTCAATGAGGTTTTTAATGTCTCTTACAACATTGCGGTGCTCTTTACCGAAGACCTCAGCAACCAGTTTGCTATTTGTTAGAGGTTGGTTGCTTTCTCCTCTGTAAACGATTTCATTCATAGGAATCCTCCTTCTTTATTATTAGTAGAACACGACCTTATCGGTCTTAACTCCTCCGAACTCATTCAAGGCATCCTGCCTGATGCTTTCAGATTGCTTGCTCTGACTCCTAAAACTTAGAGCGTTGTAGATTGTTTCCCTTCGACAACCATACCGCTCAGCAAGTTTTTTACCCATTTTTGGTGGAATCTTGATAATTTTTATCTTTTTTACTTGCATAACTTAATTTTTTGTTGTACTTTTGCTTTTAAATATATAGCAACTTGTTATTAACGAGTGCAAAGGTAGTCATTTCTTGCTAATTTACCAAATGTTTAGCAAGAAATTATTAGCCGATTATGATTAATTAAGTATGGTTTAAAAATGTAAAATGTATGGAAGTAACTATTTATCAGCGTATTATGCTAATTTTAGATGATAAGCAAGTTTCGGTTAATGCTCTATCAAAGTTAGTCGGAATGTCACAAACTACCCTTAACACACAGTTGAAGGGTGAACGTGCCTTGTCTGCTAATGTAGTAGTAAAGGTTCTTTCCGTCTTCCCTGACGTATCTGCTGAATGGGTTATGCGTGGTGTAGGTACTATGTATAGCAACAAAGATGAAGATGATTCATCTTATATGGTTGCTGAGACTCCTCATTACGATGAACCAAAGATAGAAGAGTCTCATCAGGACGATTCTGTTTGGCACGCTAAGTACGAGGAGTTAGAGAAACGCTACGACCAGCTACTATCCATTTTGGGTGGCATGAGACAAGCAAATGTAGGATAATTAAAATGTGGTAGGCATGTATAATTGGCTGTGTGCGATGTCTATATTGGGATGCCTTTTTATAGCATATATCGCATTTAAGATTTCCTATAAGTATATATTCAGTGACCAACATGAAGATGGCTGTATTAAATATGGTTGTGGGGTAATACTAGTATTTATGACAATTTATCTAATCTTTATGACAGCTGCTACATTAAAGTGGATGGATAGCGAGTCTTCTAAGAATACTGGTAATGAAACCTCATTTGGGTCTGTATATATATGTACTGGAGAAACTTCTACCAAATACCATTGTGACCGAGATTGCAAAGGTCTATCTCGCTGCTCAGGAGAGATAGAAGAGGTAAGCGAGGAGGAAGCTGAGGATATGGGTAGAACTCCTTGCAAGATATGTTATTAACTAAAAAATAAAGAATATGCCAAAAGAAGTTGTTTATGTGTTTTTAGCTTTCATTGCGATAGCTGCAATTTATTTTATGTATAGCTATTTGAAAGTTAACAGAAAAGAAGGTGAAACTTCAAGTGTTAAGGATGATAGCAAGAAGGTAGCCAAGATGGTGTTTAGATATGTTGCCATTGCGATTACCTTTGTTGTCTGCATGGTTGTGTTAGTTGCCATTGAATCCCAGTTCATGGAGCCTAATAAAGGCTTTATCTTTGCTGACTTTGCAGTGTCAGCTATGGTAGCTAATTTTGTTGGTCACTTTTTGAAAAAGAGACTTGGTTAGCAATCTCTGCAAGGTTTGCTGCAAACGTGGCAAACCTTGCAGATACTAAGAGTTGGTACGGAGAGGGTACGGAGTTGATACGGAGCGGGTCTAGTCCTTATCGAAGAACTTATCAATGAGTCCCATTGCATCATTCTTCTTCTTGTCTATAATCTTGGCATAAATCTCGGTGGTGGCGATTCTTGTATGCCCCATTAACTTGCTGGTGGTGTAGATGTCTGCTCCCAGTGTAAGCATCATGGTTCCGAAGGTGTGCCTTGCAGTATGGAAGGTGATGTCCTTCTTGATGCCAGCGTTTGCTGCCCATACCTTGATGTGAGTGAGAACCGTCTGTTCGCATCCCATACCATTGAAGATGAACTCGTTTCCGTCCTGCTCAGGCAACCATTCTATAGCCTTGCCTGACAGATTGTAGGAAACCATCTTGTTGGTCTTCTTCTGTATGATAGACAGATGCCATGACTTTGTTCCATCCTCGTTGGTCACTTCCCTGATGTCTGACCATTTCAGTCTCCTGATGTCAGAGATACGCAAACCGCAAAAGCAGGAGAACATGAATGCCTGCTTGATAACAGGAACCTTACATTCTGTTTCTGCCAGTTTCTTCACCTCCTCAATATCCAAGAATACCCTGCTGGTTTCAGGTTTCTTTGGCTTCTCACGCTTATCCACCTCGCTGAATGGATTCTTGTATATCATTCCACCTTTCACGGCTCTGCTGAGCATTTCGTTGAGGTGGTTGCAATACATAATCTTGGTGTAGCTGGAAAGCGGCTCTCCATTGCTCTTCTTGGTGTTGTTCAGGAACTCAATGAATCCCACACAATACTTTTTGTCAATGCTGGATAGCTTGATACTCTCTCCCTTGTAGGCGATGAGTTGCTTTCGGGTGCATTCTATCTGCGCTGCAATACGGCTTGGAGACTGCGATGTCTTCATCTTGTAGGTCTTGAAGTTGTCTATCCAGTCCATGAGCTTCATCTTACTCTTAACGGATATGATACCCGAAATGCTGTTCTTGATGTCCAGTACTCTCTGTGCCTTGATAACATTGGCGGTAGCCATTGTTTCAGCATTCTTTCTTCTTGCTTCTGCCTTACCTCTACCCACCTCTGGTACGATGTAGAGTTTCAGAAACTCATAGGTTCTCTTGCCATCCTTGTAGATGTCCAGATAGACACTCTTGTTTCCGTTGGCAAGTTCCTTGAATCTGATAGTGACAGGTTCTTTTTCGATTGTTTTCTTCCTTCCCATAAGCCTTTGTTTTATAAATCTGCTGCAAAGATAAGCATTTTTTTTGTTACTCGCAAGTTTTGGGTAACAAAATAGTAACATAACTAACACGTATCAAATGTGTAGGTAATGTATATCTGTCTTACGGAAAATTAATTTTCCGTAAAGGTAAAGTGCTGATAACAAAAAGTTTATATATACATTTGATATACATTTGGTATCAGATGGGTTAAAGTGGGTTATTTACTATCTTTATGAATCCAAATTCAGATTTAAAGAACAAAAAGAACAATGAGAATGTAATGGCAGCTAATGCCGAGTCTTCAACAATTATGGCAGTTAATGCCAAGTCTTCAACTGTTGATGCAGGCTATGCCGAGTCAAGAATTTCAGCGTATGCTGCCCGTTTTGCCGCTTACAGCGATGAGCGTTTGAAGCAGACCGTGGATCACGAGCGCAAGGTTCGTGGTTGGGGCAGCGAGCGCAGTTACTTCCTCGCCGCCCTGCGAGGTGAGTGCGAGAAGCGAGACTTTGATTACTGCTGGAAGTAAGGGAATGTTTCCCACTGATTTCACAGATTTACACAGATTTCACAGATTTTCGGATTTCACAAATCTTTCCGTTTTGTAGGATAGATTTGTGAAATCTGAGAAACAATGAATTCTTCTCGATATGAATTAAGCCCCATCCGAGTAAATCTGTGTAAATCTGTGAAATCTGTGGGAGCTTATGACTTGAATTCCTTCTCGTAGATGACTTCGTCAAACAGTCTTTTATGATTATTCCGTCTCCAGCTCCAGCAATATTCTCTTAGCTTCCAGTCCTCCAGCAAAGCCAGTCAAGGAACGATTACTGCCGATAACGCGATGGCAGGGAATGAAAATGCTGATGCCATTAGCTCCGATGGCGCCTGCCACGGCTCTTGTGCCATTGGAGTTACCCATACTTATGGCTATTTCCTTATAGCTTCTTGTTTCTCCGTAAGGTATATCGAGCAATGCACTCCATACTTTTTTCTGAAAATCGGTTCCTATAGGATGCAACGGAATATCGAATGTCTTGCGGTTGCCGGTGAAATATTCATTCAGCTGCTTCTTGGCCAGTTCCAGGATAGGGGATGTTTCAATCTTGAACTCAGCCTTCATATACCGCGAAACCCGAAGCTTATTGCGCCCTGCACATGGCATTTCATTCCAATCACAAAGACACAAATCATCACCCACAGATGCCAGAATTAACTCTCCGCAGGGCGAGTTGTAATATTGGATGTTTATTTGCTGCATTCTATCAAATACGATGAAACGGAATCTTTATTACTTGTTACTTGAATTCATCAACGAAAGGTTGGAGGTTTCCTCCTTTTGGTGAATTATGGTCTTCGAGGATGGCAAAAGCAATGAGCTTATATTTGTTTTTGAATTCCGTCTCATCTATCACTTCATGGAATAATTGGGCGATGCTGCGAGGAGGATTGCGGAAAGCTCCACAGCCAAAGGCTCCAAGTACGATGCTGTCATGACCATGCAGCAATCCAATTCTCAATATCGTTCGCATCTTATTCTTAGTAATCTCGGCATCTCTTTTGCCCATGTTTCCATTTTCATCCTGTAGTGGGTGATTGATGGCTGGCACGGCTACGAACGACATATAATAAGGATTGTCGAGCAGAGCGAAATCGTGCTTGGCTCCAGCTCTGAATACAGTGGCTTTAGGAACATAGATGCCACCAAAAGGAATGGCGATCGGATACTGGTATTTGCTTTTCTCTAGTCCATATTCTTCTGCATAAGAGGCATAGCGGTACATGGAAAGGAAGAGGTTGGTGCAGCGGAAGAGACTTTCCTCCTGAGCCCTGCTGCCATTCAATACACCACCGCCAGGGTTGCGACGGCTGGCAAGGTTGAGCACCACCGGATTGTAACCTTCTTGCTGTAATTGATGTCCGCAATGTATGCTGTCATCATTCTCTACAATGATCTTTGTTCCTCCCTCAATGGTAGGTATGCTTGTGGCATCTAAAGCCCTGGTATAGAATCTACTACCCTTGAGCATGGGTTCATTGTCCAAGAGTTCCACTTCCTCCCCATTCACAGAAGTATAGTTTCCCTCCTGCACGATATCTATGGTTTGCTGATATACATCAGCCAGTTGTCTTCTGTCGTTAATCATATTTGTATAATTTTACGTTCTTTCACCGCAAAAATACGATTAATCTTTCAATACACCAAATATTTCTTTTAGAAAAATGAATTTATTTCGATATTTCTTAGTATAATTGCTGAAAGATGAGTTGAAATATGGTAAAATAGTTTAGATTTATGGAATTGGAAGAGATCAGCAAAATCTTCTCCGTTAAGGATATTTTGCACCGTTATGGAAGTGGATAATCGGGTGTTATTGATGGCTATGTTTCATTGCATGTATAGAAAAAGTTTTTCTAATTTAATGCCATTTCTACCACGCTGAAGTATAAGTGGTTGATATATAGTAAGTAACGCGTGGCAATAAGACGTGTTTTTATTGCCACGTGTTGCCACTTATTGCCACGCCTTATTTTTGCTTATTCTTCTGTAATTAGCATAGAATCAAGTAGTTGTCTGATTTGTGGTAATAAAACAGGTATATCTTTTTCTATGATGTTCAAAAGCTGTTTTGGCTTAATTGTATAGTATCCAGGCCCCGAAACATGCCTAAAACCATAGTTTTTCTCTCATAAATCAATATTTTATCTCGGTTTGCTGATTTTGATGCAAAAGGAAGAAGGTCAATCCGCTTCTATTTTGATCCTGTTCCCAAAGCTAGAGGAATGTGCCCCGATACATTGCCCAATTGTGCCCGAGGTGTTGGGCACTTTTGACCGCTGGCTTTGGTTATATTTCCTCGTAATTACGGGCATGTTTCCTCGTTGTGGTTTAACGATTTTGGTTGACCACTTTTTATCTTATTTATAAGACGAG
>ERZ1026882.131-NODE-131-length-56908-cov-10.594428_pt1 | contig 56908 bp, 45 predicted proteins | sample MGYA00380171_ERZ1026882 | MGnify/ENA primary metagenome ERZ1026882 (study PRJEB33269, sample SAMEA4719807) | human gut metagenome | biome: human-associated habitat; feature: organic feature; material: feces | place: Cameroon | collected 2013-10 ...
TTCAATTCCTTTAACTTCATGGCTCGCGAATTTTCCGTCGAGAGTTTCCGCATGGAAATTTTCCGAGTATTTGAGGGTTTAGCAATAAGCTGTCTTACAACTAATTGCAAATATATCAAAGACCGACCGAAAAAAGACGGCGTTTTGACGGTCGAAAAACGGCGTTTTTTTCCGAAAAAACGAAGAGTTAGAGGTGCTAAGACTTCGTTTTTCGAGTCAAAAGACTTCGTTTTCTTGCGAAAAAACGCCGTTTTTTCATTCGAGGCAATCTTCTTATCATTTTGAAAGTGCCGTTTTGCACGAAAATCACCTCAAAACACGAAAAAATTCCGCCGAAATTCTCTTTTTATACCCTTGTTTCATTATTAAGGAAATAATGATGTATATATTCTTGTTTTATCAATTCGACAATAGCACAGGCGAATGAAAACAATCATTCCTCCAAGATTGCTTTTTTTGTCCCTACTGCTCTTTATCCTATTTGTTGATGAGTTGAACATGCGTCTCATTACCTGCAAATGTAATATTTTTTCCTTTGTGATTTTGTCGAATTGATTTTTTTTGTACTTTTGCACGGTCAAAAATCAGCATTGCAAGGTCATGCAATGCAAATGACGAGTTTCCATTTTAATGATTTATTAAGAGAATCTCCGCTTTGCATGAGCGGCAAACTTACATTGATTAAGCATGTACAACAAATCCCAATTGGAAGAGAGGTCTTTAGACGAGCTTAGAGCGATAGCCAAGGCCTTAAACATCTCCAAATTAAGCCGTCTCACGGCACAAGAAATTATTTATAAGATATTGGATTGTCAAGCCAAAGAAGAAGCAAAACCATCGGAGCAGGAAAATGTTGCCGTTGCTGTAAAAAAGCCGAGGACTCGTTTGAAACCGAAGCCGATAGCTGAAAGCAATACAAAGAAAACCGAAACTGCCGAAAGCAGCGAGGAAGCCGCAGCACCAAAGCCTCAGAAGAAAGCAGCAAAACCGAAGATGAAAATCGCAGAACCCGAGATAAAGGAATTGAAACTTAAAGACATTCCGGAGATACCGCAAATGGACGATTTATTCATACCGGATTTCAATCCTCTTGCAGTAAGAAAAGAACGCCCGGTACCGGAAACAATGATTTCAGGCGAAGAAAGCCTCTCTTCTTTTCTCAATGGTTCGACCAAATCAACTCCAACCGAACAACCGACTGACAAAAGCAAAGAAAAAAAGCCTGTCGAAACACAAGAAACAAGCATGACCGAAGAATCAAAGCAGCCGATTGTCGAAATAGAATTTCAAGAAGAACCGGCGAAGTCCGATAACAAAAAAGTCGAAGTCAGAAACGAACAAAAGCCTACGGCAATAAAGAAAATAGAATTTAACTTCGACATTGAAGGACTTATAGAAGCCGAAGGAGTATTGGAAATAATGCAGGACGGATACGGCTTTTTGCGTTCCTCCGATTACAATTACCTCAACTCCCCTGACGATATATACGTTTCCCAATCCCAAATAAAATATTTCGGCATGAAAACGGGAGACACCGTCTGCGGAACGATACGCCCACCGAAAGACGGAGAAAAATATTTCCCTTTGATAAAAGCCGAAAAGATAAATGGCAAACCTGCCGAACTTGTAAGAGACCGCATACCTTTCGATTATCTTACGCCATTATTCCCTGATGAGAAGTTCGACCTTTGTCATCATAAACAAGAAACCCTTTCCACAAGAATAATAGACCTTTTCACTCCTATAGGAAAAGGACAGCGTGCATTGATAGTGGCACCTCCGAAAACAGGAAAGACGACACTCTTGAAAGAAATAGCAAATGCCATAGCTGCAAACCACCCCGATGTATATCTTATAGTCCTTCTTATAGACGAACGTCCGGAAGAGGTTACAGATATGCAGAGAACGGTTAATGCGGAAGTGATAGCTTCAACCTTCGATGAGCCTGCGGACAGGCATGTAAGAATAGCAAACATCGTTTTGGAGAAAGCAAAACGCATGACGGAGTGCGGACATGACGTAGTCATCGTGTTGGACTCCATAACAAGACTTGCACGAGCATACAATACCGTAGCACCCGCCTCAGGCAAAGTTCTATCCGGAGGTGTGGAGGCAAACGCACTTCAAAAGCCTAAACGTTTCTTCGGAGCAGCCCGCAACATAGAAAACGGAGGCTCTTTAACCATCATAGCCACGGCACTGACGGAAACAGGATCCAAAATGGATGAAGTGATATTTGAAGAGTTCAAAGGCACAGGCAATATGGAATTGCAATTAGACCGAAAACTCGCAAACAAACGCATTTACCCTGCAATCGACCTTGTGTTATCTTCCACCCGAAGAGACGATTTACTGCTTAATAAAGTCGTTTGGGATCGCATGCTGATACTTCGCAATCATATTGCGGACATGAACTCACAGGAAGCAATGGATTTGATAAAGGGAAGAATGAAAGATACAAAAACAAACGAAGAATTTCTTATGGCAATGAACAGTTAAAGGCGTTTCTGCGACAATCCCCCGAATTGCTTGTGCAACACGGATTGGCGGGAAGCAATAATACAAAACACATAATAAGATATGGCAGCAAAAGAAGATTTGTTCAAAAAGATAAGTTCCCATGCCAAGGAATACGGTTTCGTCTTTCCGTCCAGCGAAATATACGACGGAATGAGTGCCGTTTACGATTACGGACAGAACGGCGTGGAATTGAAAAACAACATAAAGCAATATTGGTGGAAATCCATGACCCGCATGCACGACAACATAGTCGGCATAGATTCTGCGATATTCATGCACCCTACAATCTGGAAAGCCTCAGGACATGTGGACGCTTTCAACGACCCTTTGATAGATAACAAAGACTCAAAGAAGCGTTACCGTGCCGATGTGCTGATAGAAGACCACATGGCAAAGATTGAAGAGAAGATAAACAAGGAATGCGAAAAAGCAGCGAAGAAATTCGGCGATGCTTTCAATAAAGAACAATTCCTCTCCACCAATGCAAGAGTTTTGGAGCATAAGGCAAAGATAGAAGACATCAGAAAGCGTTATGCAGACCTTATGGGCAGGAACGACCTCGCCGGAATAAAAGCATTGATTGAAGAATTAGGCATAGTATGCCCTATTTCCGGAACAAGGAATTGGACGGAGGTCAGACAATTCAACCTTATGTTTGCAACCAAGGTAGGTTCCGTCAGCGAAGAAGCCGATACCATATATCTGCGTCCCGAAACGGCACAAGGAATATTCGTCAACTATCTCAACGTTCAGAAGACCGGAAGAATGAAGATACCTTTCGGAATTGCACAAATAGGCAAAGCCTTCCGAAACGAAATCGTTGCACGTCAGTTCATCTTCCGAATGAGAGAGTTCGAGCAAATGGAAATGCAATTCTTCGTACGTCCGGGAGAGGAAATGAAGTGGTTCGAGTATTGGAAAGAGACAAGAATGAAGTGGCATCTTGCTTTGGGAATACCGAAAGAGAAATACCGTTTCCATGACCATGAGAAACTCGCCCATTATGCCAATGCGGCGACAGATATAGAGTTCGAGTTCCCATTCGGCTTCAAAGAATTGGAAGGTATTCACTCCCGAACGGATTTCGACCTCAAACGCCATCAGGAATTTTCCGGAAAAAAACTACAATACTTCGATACGGAGTTGAATGAAAGCTATGTGCCGTACGTTATAGAGACTTCCATAGGATTGGATAGAACTTTCCTTGCAGTCTTTTCCCATGCTTACACTGAGGAAACCCTTGCCGACGGTTCACAAAGGGTCGTTCTCAGACTTCCGAAAGTGTTGGCACCTGTCAAAGCAGCCGTTCTGCCATTGGTAAAGAAAGACGGCATGCCGGAAAAAGCACAACAAATCGCAGATACATTGAGACAGGAATACCTTGTGCAGTATGATGAAAAAGATGCGATAGGAAAACGATACAGAAGACAAGATGCAATAGGCACACCTTACTGTATAACCGTCGATACTCAGACTTTGGAAGACGATACCGTTACCATAAGAGAAAGAGACAGCATGCAGCAGCAAAGAGTGAACATTTCGCAAGTTGCGAACTTCATTCACGAGAATATAAAACCCTTAACAATTTAACGATATGGGAACAGGGCGGGGCAACACCCCGTCCCTTTATTTCAAATGAAACATTTGAGAAGCATTTTCTACAACTGTGTAACCCACAATGAGCATTTCATTTTTGAAAGAGCAGAAGCCTTGGCGATAAAATCCCTGAGCCTTCTCTACGATTGATATTTCCCCAAGAGAGGAACACAGATTTCCTTTCCCTTTTTCCCGTATATTTTTCCTTGAAACAAGGAAACGACAGGCAGAACGGCAAAGCAAATTTCCGATGATTTCATATCGGAAAAACTAAAACGCCATTTCAGAAAACTAAAAGGCCGAAAGAAAAAATCAAAAGGCCGTTTCAATCACAACAAAAGGGCGTTTGAATTTCCACATGTTTCGTTTTGCAAAAACAACATGGCGAAATCTTATTGACAGAGCTGCAAAATAATCTTGTAAAACCTTGTTTCATAGGAGTAAATACGAGAAAATCTTCCCTGAAATCAAAAGAAGAAAAATCGAAAGAGCGTTCCGATTTTTCTTCTATACGAATAATGAACGCCAAATAAAGAAATAAAACAATCGTAATATGAATTCAAAGACACAAAACACAAAGAACTATCTCTTGATAACACTCGGACTGCTTACAGCCTTCGCACCCTTTGTAACAGACCTCTATTTGCCCGCATTACCTTCCCTTGCGGCTTATTTCAAATCCCCTGACGCTCTCGTGCAAATGAGTCTTACCATGAGCATGCTCGGTTTGGCAACGGGGCAACTGTTCATAGGACCCGTAAGCGACCGCTTCGGAAGAAGAAATGTGCTTTTGCTGACACTTATTCTTTTTATCATTACAAGCATTTTCTGCATACTCTCTCCGAGTGTACATCTTTTCAATCTCTCACGCCTCTTCCAAGGCATGAGTGCCTCCGGCGGAATAGTCATAGCCCGAAGCATATCCGCAGACCTTTATTCCGGCAAGGAATTAAAGCGTTTCCTCGGTATGATATCGGCAGTCAACGGCATAGCACCCGTTCTGGCACCCGTTTTGGGAGGATTGATAATGAGCGTAGGTACATGGAAGAATATCTTTGCGGTCTTGTTGGCATACGGACTGCTTATGCTTCTGCTTGCAATAGGAACGCGAGAAAGCCTTCCGCTGCACAGACGCAGCAAAAACGGCATTGCCGGCAGCTTTGCGGCATACGCCAAACTCTTCCGCAACAAAACCTATTTGCTTTACCTCTCCGTATTCATGTTTTCCTCCATGGTTCTGTTCGCATACATAGCCTGCTCGCCCTTTATACTGCAAAGTATCTACTCACTCAGTCCCATGCAATTCAGCCTCTGCTTTGCCCTCAATGCAATAGGCATAACGGCAGGTTGTATGCTCGGAACACATCTCTCGGACAGAGTAAGCCTTTTGGCAGGCGGCATTTCCATATTCGCAAGCACGCTTATCTGCATGGCAAGCCTGCTTTTGCAAACAAATGTATTACTTGTCGAAGCATCATTCTGTATTTGCATGTTCTCTTTCGGACTTTTGCAACCCGTTTCCAATGCCAAGACATTAGACGCCGCCGGAGAAAACGTCGGTTGCGGAGCAGCAGCATTGGGAAGTTGCGGATTTGTAATGGGAGCAATAGTTTCTCCACTCGTAGGCTTGGGAAATATGGCATTGAGCAGCTCCCTGACACTCACCATCGGCGGATTGCTCTGCCTCACAGCCTCTCTTCTCTGCCTTAAACACGAAAAGATGTCGGCAAAAAAGCCGTAATGACAAACAAAAATGTATCTTTGCAACGGCAAAAGGCATAAAAATGAAAATCCGAAGCCGATAAGAAAACACAAACGCAAAGATAGCATACAAAACAATGAAGAGAAAGCGAAGCATATACATCATAATACCCTTTCTTATAGTCTGTCTTCTTCATCAAAGCCTGCATTCGCAAGGCTCACACGAAGAAAGAATGAAGGAAAATCGCAAACAGGCAGCACTTCTGCTCCTTCCGACGGCACTGATAGCATATGGCTCGCTTTCTCATTTTGCAAGCCCTCTGCAAAACTTCAATCAAGGTATAAGCAACAGAGTTCAGGGCATCAATATCGGCAATACAAAAGCAGATGACTTCATACAATACCTTCCCGCAGCCGCATTCCTTACATTGGAAGCAAGCAAGGTGAAAGCAAAAGGAGAACCCATGGACAGATTGCTCTCTTTCACACTTGCCTACGGCTTTATGGCATCCACCGTTCTTTGCATAAAAGACAATTTTCGGCAACTGCGTCCCGACTCATCAGCCTTTAATACCTTTCCCTCCGGACATACAGCCACCGCTTTCGTATCTGCCGAACTCATAAGACATTACTATTGGGATACATCACCCCTTTACGGAATTGCAGCCTACACCCTCGCCACCACAGTAGGTTTCGGACGGATTTATAACAACAAACACTGGTTCGGAGACGTCCTCTGCGGAGCCGGCATAGGCATACTCTCCGCACGCCTTGCCATACTCTTTGCCCCATACCTCAAACAACTCTTACAAAAACGCCTCAAGCTCTTTCGCAAACCTGCCCTCACCGGCAGCATAAACCCTTTCGCCAATAACAAAAGCATAGGTCTTACCCTCAATATACAGTTCTGATTGCAGTTTTGCCGAATTTACAAAAGCAAAGCACCGATTCATTCATCATGAAAGGGCAAAATGAAACAAAATACCGGAAATTGCAAAAATAAAAAAGGCACTTGCTCCGAGTATTTTGGCATTTGGAGCAAGTGCCGCAGTTGTTTCAATCGCTCAAACAAGAGCGATACTTGGTTTTGTTGTCTTATGGTTTAACCTCGGCAGGTTTCGGAGACAACCAACCGCAGTAAGTCTTGGTCTTTTCATCATATACGATAGTTACAGCATAACCTTCCTTAACCTTTTCATCAACCCATTTATAGTACAACTCCTTATCAGGTGTCTCAAAGTCAGGTTTCTTATCTTTCTTGAACATAAAAGTGTTTTCCTTGGCTACCAAATGACCGTCTTCGTCATAATAAAAAACCAATCCTTGAACATACTTATGCAGGTGGCAGATATGATTATACAGAAGTATTTCGTTGTAATTAGGAATTGACGAATAAAGATCAAGAGTTACTTCCGGAGCAGCCTGTTTACTCGAAGCAACAGGAACATTGAACTTTTCATCATCATTCTCCTCGCATGAGGTAAATACAAAAGGTACCGCCATTGAAGCGGCAAGCAAAATCGCAATCTTTTTATTGATATTTTTCATATTATTATTTCTTTTGATGTCTGCTATCAGACGTAAATAACGATTAAAATTTTATTTCCCCGAGTTTAGGCGGCAGGACAATACAATAAAGAGTCCCGCCTCGCAGACCCATAAAGAATATAATCCTATGTATTCAATCAGTGTCATATTTGTTTCCAATTACAACGCTGCGAATATACAACAAATATTTTTCACTGCCAAGTTGAAAAAAAGTTAAAAGCGATTTCTGCTACCGAAAAGCACCATTACTTATCTACAAATAAAAGGCAATTCTTCGGATAATGACCACTGATACTACCTTTACAAGAGAGGGATAAAGATAAGAAAGAAAGAGAAATGGCATTAAAAAGTATGGAATAAAATCAGGTCGGTACAATTTTGTTCATGCTTTATAAATCCAAGGAGAAAAGCAGGTTGAAGAAGGTTTCTTTGCTTTCGGGCAGATAACCGAAGCGAAAGCCCATTTCGACTGCTGTTTGTATTCTTAAAAGGTGAAGATTGAGGCTTATATCGCTGCCTATGGAGCGTTTTATTGTCTTGTCGAAAGAGCCTTGTTCGTAAAATGGTGCGGCGGTTATGCGTTTGCAATAGAGTATTGCTCCTATACGGAGGTCGGGATAGCACAGAGGGGTGTATAATGCGACGGATATGCCGCGGTATTCTGCGGGATATTGGTTGTAAACACCTTTGGTGAAGGCTATTTCATTGGGAAAATAATATATTTCGGGGGCGTTTTTCTGGTAATTGAAGGTGAATTGAATGCTTTGGTTCTTAAAGATAAAGGGTATGTAGGTTGTGGAGCTGAATGAGAGGTATTCGGCAGGGTTGGAGGTAAGTGTGGTTTTGTAATTCAATTTGAGGATTTCACCCCATGAGGGTACTATGTCGTTATATGCTTGTGCGGAAAGCATGCTTAAACGAAAGCCGAGACCGAAAGTGTTAAACAAATCGAGTATTCTGAATTCCTTATGCGGGTTTATCAGTTTGCGAGGTACGAGTTTACGGAATGAGTAGTTGGCAATAAGGCTTATCTTGTTGACTGTGCGTTGTGTGTTCCATGTGTAGGGCAATGTTATGTTTAATCCGCTCATCCATTCGTTCCATTGAGCGTATAAATCCGTGGTATCGCTTGAAAGAAGCAGGGAACGCATTTTATAGTTTGTCTCTACATCGAATATGGGATACAATCCGCTGTAATTGTATGTCAGGTATAGTTCGTGCTTTATGTCTTGGGGATTGTATTTGTAACCTAATTGCAATACGGAAGTTGAAAGCAGGTTTTGAGAGAAGAAGCTCACCCCTATGCCCAAATCCTGTTTGGTAACATTCATGAAAAACGGTGCCCAAGAGTGGAAGTTGAAAAGATGTGCCGTTTTTGAGTATGGTTTGCTTTCGTAAACAGCCATTGTATCGTTTATTATGGAGCTGTCCAAAATGAAGCCTTCCTCTTTCCTTAAATCGGAAACAAAAAGCGGTTCGGGATTAGGCTCGTTCAAATCCGAGGGCTGAGCCATTGCTTTGCTTCTTACCAAACGGAAACCATCGGAATTATAGCTTGAAAGAATCAAATCGGCTTTTCCGTTCTGCTCTTTCGCCGTTTCATCAAAATATTTGCCCCTTTCCGTAAAATGAAAGGGCGTTTCGTTTATGCAGTAACTGCTTATTCCGTATTCGGTATCGCTATCCACTGTGCATTCTCCGCTTTCAAGGCTCATGCTTACGAGTTCATACTTCCCTTTTACGTCCTTTATGAAGTATAATCTGTCGTTTCGGGCTTGCAGGCGGCTTATATCATCGTATGAAGACGGTTTTACAAGAGTTCTTTCACCTGTTACAATATCATATTTTGCTATGCACTTGCCATAAACCGAGGTTTCTATGACGTATAACGAAGTTCCGTCTTCGCTCCAACAAGGATAGGAAAATGCCACATCATGTTCATAGCCGATGGAAGCGATATATTGATTTTTGTTCTTTTGAAGGACATTCTTGGTATAGAGAAATTTATTGTTGGGACTTAGAATAACGAGACTTTGATTGTCCTTTTGGTCGGTTTCTATTGCGGCTATGAGATTTTTATCGACGGGATTGTAAACCGGATTGAAGAATATGGCTTCCGAGGTTACGAAACTGTATTTCTTTTTCTTTATATCATACTCTATTATGTCGGAATTGTTCTGCTGTCCCCAACGTTGGTTGGCAGCTTCCTGACAATACAAAACTTTTCCGTCCTTATAATCGAAATAAGAGTGCTTCAAGTATGGCAAAGAACGCAGTTTGTGAACCTTGCCTTTTGTAATCAAAACAAGGGATTGAAGTTCGAAGCTGCTCGATTGCAGTGCTATTATACTGTCCTGCCCTATCTGTATCGGGTTTTTGTAATTGGTATAATGCTTTTTGCGGATTTCTATTTCCTCTATGGGGGATTTAGTCTCTTTTTCTTTCCATTTCTTTCTTTCGCTTTCCCATACACTCATAAGGGAATCGGTCAGTTGTTCATATACATGACTGTCTGAATAGGAATGATTGCCCGCTTTGGAAAACCATGCTCCCCTCCACCATTGTTTGGCAGTGCTTTCCAATACATCTGCAAAGACATCTCTGCCGTAAATACTGCGGGAGAATGCAGTCATATAGTAACCGAAAACATATTGATTGGGGATATAATCCCTGCGGGAGCCGAGTTTGGCTTTGTCGAAATTGTATGCACCTTTCTCCAAAAGCTGAGCTTTGAAAAGCATTTTGTATTCCGGAGTATGCCCTCTGCCTGTTGGCGACATGGCTGTTTCTGCCACAACTGCATCTCCCTCCATGAACCAGAGCGGAACAAGCAATCCGGAAAGTGCTCCGAGTATATGCTCTCCAAAAACGGTGTTCAGAGCCTTGCTTATACCCTTATTCAAAGCCTGCATTTGGCAGGCATGACGGTATTCATGCAAAGCCAACTGCCAAGACCACGGATAGGCGTAATGGTCGGGCGGAGGTGTTGTCCAAAACTCCATTCTTTTGGGAGCCCAGACCAAAAGACCGTTAGACTTACTGCCGTTGGTGTGAATCAATATGGGAATATGCGGAGACTCTGTGCCGAGGCTGTTGCCTATATGCAGGCTTACGGTATCGAGAATTCTTGCTAACTTTTGTGCATCGTCCTCGTAGAAATCCGGATAGACCAAACGGAAACTCTTTGTCCGAATTTGCCTCCACTTGATGGCATTATCATCATTCGCACTTACACTGTATTGAGCGTAAAGACTATGTGAAAAGAGCAAAAAGAACAATAGCAAAACCCTCCTGCAAAGACATGCAGAAGGGTTAATATGAATACAAAACAAAGATTTACTTCGTAGGAACATTCTTCAATGTCTCTGTCAAATAATCCCAGAACAATTTGACTGAATTTATGTTCACTTTTTCGTCAGGGGAATGTGGGTGCTTGATTGTAGGACCGAAAGAAATCATATCCCAGTTTTTGTAAACTCCTCCCAAGAGTCCGCACTCCAATCCTGCGTGTATCGCCATCACTTTCGGCGTCCTGCCGAATAATTTCTTGTATGTAGCGGTCATGGTCTCCAATATAGGCGAATGCATGTTCGGTTTCCAACCCGGATAACCGCCGGTGAACTCGATTTTTCCGCCTGCCAATTCGACAACGCTTGCCATCATTTCCGCAAAGTCGGCTTTCGCCGTATCAACTGAGCTTCTCAACAATGCACAAGCGACGATTTGTTCGCCCTCAGTCTTCACAATGGCAAGGTTGGACGAGGTTTCGACAAGGTTTTCCATCGAATCGCTCATTCTGTAAATACCGTTGGGGCATGCGTAAACGGTTCTTATCACTCTTCTTGCGGTGTCTTGGTCGATTAAAAAACTGCAAGAACAAGTCTCTTCAAGGCTTATGGTTACATCAGGCTCCACTGCGGAAAGTTCATTCTTCACAATGCTTTCAAAGTTCTTCACCTCGGCTTTTGCTTCGCTCAACTTGGCAGTTGGAATGGCTATTGTGCAGAAGGCTTCCCTCGGAATGGCATTACGAAGGCTTCCACCATTGATTTCTCCAAGCCTGCAATCGAATTTTTCCAATGCTTTAAGCACACGGAACAAAGTTTTGTTGGCATTGCCTCTGCCGAGTATTATATCCATACCGGAATGTCCGCCCTTCATTCCCTTTACGCTCATGGTCAAAGCCTGATAGCCTGCCGGCATAGCCTCTTTCTTGAAGTCGAAACGTATGGTTGCATCGACACCTCCGGCACAACCGACATATAATTCGCCCTCCGTCTCCGAGTCGAGGTTCAAAAGAATGTCGCCGTTAAGCTCTCCCGCCTTCAAACCGAAAGCTCCCGTCATTCCTGTCTCCTCATCGATGGTGAACAACGCCTCGATAGGACCGTGAACAAGTTCCTTGTCTTCCAATACCGCCAAAGCAGCCGACGCTCCTATGCCGTTATCCGCTCCAAGCGTCGTTCCTGTTGCACAAACCCACTCTCCGTTTATGCGAGGCAGTATAGGGTCTTTCTCAAAATCGTGTTTGGTATCATTATTCTTTTGAGGTACCATATCGACATGGGCTTGAAGGATAACACCCTTGCGATTTTCCATACCTTTTGAAGCAGGCTTACGCATGATTACGTTGCCCGTTTCATCGACTTTGTATTCTATATTGTTGGCTTTTGCGAACTCCACCAAAGCTGCAACTATCTTTTCCTCATGTTTTGAAGGGTGAGGAATGGAACAAATCTTGTCGAAATGTTTCCACAAACCCTTTGGTTCCAAATTCAATAACTCGCTCATCGCTGTTTGTTTTTTATTCTTGATTATTACTTATCTCAATACTCCTTGCCAAAGAAACGCATTATTCGGGCGTTTTATTCTATGCAAATCACATTCTTTTTCAAAAATACCATAGACCGTTGCTCCGCTTCCCGACAAAGAGGCATACAAAGCTCCGTTTTCATACAGCACTTGCTTTATTTCTGCAAGTACGGGATACTTCGGTAACAGGCTGTCTTCGAAATCGTTTTTCACCTTCTCCTTCCACTCGCTCAAAGGCGGCATTTCTCTATAATTGATTTGCGAAGGCTTCGGGCAAATGCCTTTATAGGCTTCAGAAGTCGATATTTTAATGTCCGGTTTTATCAAAACGATATATTTTCCCGCAAGAGACAGTTCCGTTCTCTCCATCTTCTCCCCTCTTCCATGGACAAACATGGGTTTGTCTTGAAGAAAGAAAAAACAATCCGAGCCGAGCATGCCGGCATAATGCTGTAAATCTTCTTCCGAAAGCCCGAGAGAAAACAGCATATCAGTCAAACGCAGAGTATAAGCGGCATCTGCACTGCCGCCACCCAAGCCTGCAAAAGCCGGAACAGCCTTATCCAAATGAACATTCACTCCTCCTATTTGCGGATAGTCCCTTTGCAACAGACGCAAGGCTTTCATGCAAAGATTATTCTCCGTTTCGCATTCTCCAATCTCCAAACCGGAAAGGGTGAAATGCGTTTCTCCGTCTTTTGAGGGGCGTATTTCCAAAGCATCGCACAAAGGCACGGGGTAGAAGACCGACTCAATATCATGATAAGCGTCAGGGCGTTTAGCAACAATGCTCAAACCTATGTTAATCTTGCAATTCGGGAAAAATATCATAAAGTATCTACAATTTTACTCGGTATTTTGTTCTTCGGAAAGTCAATTCCGCATAAACAAAAACTTTTTGCAAAGATAGCACATACCGATTAAAAAGCAAAACCCGCCTTTGCAAAATCTTTCTCGCATGGAACAAATTGCAAACAACGGGCTTTACCAAGTAAACCTAAACAAAAAACTTTACTCTATTATCTGAACACTACGTTTGATGAAGCTGTCCAAAGCCTCTCCCTTCAAAAGTCCCTGTTGCAAAAGTGCAAGGTCTTTCAACTGGTTGAGAATGCCGACACGCTTTTCCGTATCCTGTTCGTTCAATATCTTTGAAATGATTTCATGGTTGGTATTGACAACAAGATTGTAATGTTCGGGCATTTCTCCGTACAAAGAAGCCATGCCGCCTCCCATTTCGCTCATCTCTTTCATTCTTCTCATAAACTCGTTTTGAGTTATGGTGAAAGGTTGAGCCGTCTGCTCCATGCTTTCAGTTTGAACGGTGAACTTATCCTTATCGAAAACCATCTCCACCATCTCTTTCACTTTCTTGCATTCCTCCTCATTCAACTTTGAAGGAATAATCTCGTCTTTCGGAATCAACTTATCTATGGTATCGGAGTCGATTCTGACAAACCTTGCGTCATTGAACTTCTGCTCCAAAGTCTGAATAAAATGGCTGTCGAGCAAGCCGTCCATCAAAAGTACGTCATAACCCTTGTCCTTTGCCGCTTGGATATACGGATATTGGTTCTCGGTATTCTGTGCATAAAGGAAGACCAATTTCTTATCCTTATCAGTCTGCAAGTTCTCTATTTTCTTTTTGTATTCGTCAAAAGTGAAATACTCTCCTGCCACATTCTTCAACTGACAAACCTTTGACATTCTGTCATAGAATTTTTCATCGCTTATCATTCCATATTTGATGAAAATGGAAAGGTCGTCCCATTTCTTCAAGAAGCCCTCTTTATCCTCCTTATACATCTGTTCCAATTTCTCGGCAACCTTTTTGGAAATATGAGACGATATTTTCTTCACATTGCTATCTGCTTGCAAATAGGAACGAGACACATTCAACGGAATATCGGGAGAATCCAATACACCCCTTAGCAACATCATATACTCCGGAACAACTCCCTCTACGCTGTCTGTAACAAACACCTGATTGCAATAAAGTTGTATTTTGTCTCTGTTGGGGTCTATGTTCTTTCTTACCTTAGGGAAATACAATACGCCGGTGAGATTGAACGGATAATCGACGTTCAAGTGAATGTGGAACAAAGGCTCGTCAAAGTTCATAGGATATAACTTATGGAAGAACTCTTTATAATCCTCTTCTTTCAAATCAGCCGGTTTCCTTTTCCAAAGAGGATTGGTATCATTGATGATTCTATCCTTCTTTTTCTCCACACGTTTAGGCTTGCCGTCCTTATCCTTCTCCGTTTCGCTGTCTTCCCATACACTTTCCTCGCCGAAACGAATGGCAACAGGCATGAACTTGCAATATTTGTTCAAAAGCTCCAAAATCCTATGCTCCTGCAAAAACTCTCCCGAAGCCTCATCTATATGCATTATGATTTCTGTACCTCTGTCCGCCTTATCGCATTGCTCAATATCATATTCCGTATTACCATCACAAGTCCAATGAACCGCAGGCACATCTTTGAACGACTTTGTTCTTATCTCCACCAAATCGGAAACCATAAAAGCAGAGAAAAAGCCCAATCCGAAATGACCGATCAAGCCGTTAGCCTCCAATTCGCTTTTACCCTTGTATTTCTCAACGAACTCCTCCGCACCGGAAAAAGCAATTTGAGTTATATACTTCTCGACCTCCTGCTCACTCATACCGATACCGCGGTCGATTACCGTAAGCGTCCTCGCCTTCTCGTCAATCTTTACATCTATGGTGCAATCTCCGAACTCTCCCTTAAACTCTCCCAAAGCAGCCAAAGTCTTTAACTTCTGCGTAGCGTCAACCGCATTGGATACAATCTCCCTTAGGAAAATTTCATGGTCGGAATAAAGAAACTTCTTGATAACCGGAAAAATATTCTCCGTCTTTACATTTATCGAACCTTTCATATCTCTTATTTATTATTAGTCTTCAAAATCAAATTATTTCATACACACCATGGCAAAAGCCGTTCCAAAGCCCATAATCTGACAACTTGTCAGTCGGTAACACTCCTTTACCCACCCTGTTTTCAAATCCCTTAAAATAAACCACCCTTTCAAGAAAATAGAATGCCGATTCGATTTTCTCTTTAATCCTTACGCATATTCGCAAGATGGTGATGAATAGGTTCTTATTGCAGCTTGATAAGAAGCAAAATGCTGAATGAAAAGATGATTGAGCGATAGCAACTTCCTTATGTCGGAAATGATAATTCGGATTTTTTTATCAGAAGCATACAATAAGCAAAAGGTTGCTTGCGTTAGGAATATGTATCCCCGTGAGGGGAATACTTCTTTTTCATAGGCTTTATTTATTTGGTGGAGCGAGCTGTCGAGGCTCGCTCTTTTTTTATTCTTCGCAACGGAGTACTCATTCAATGGCAGCAAGGAATACAAGAAAGGAAATCTGATGCCGATATGCTGTAACATATTTCTATTTGTGCCGAAAGAAAATACCATTCTACTCGAATAAATCGCCATTCGGTTGCTTTTATATCTAAGAGAGAAATTCGTTTAGGCATAAAAAAAGGAGCGGTTTTCCGAACAAAACCACTCCCAAAACAAACATGAAAAATTTACTAACTTTCTTGTGCGGAAAGTGAGGGATTCGAACCCCCGGACCCGTGAAGATCAACGGTTTTCAAGACCGCCGCATTCGACCACTCTGCCAACTTTCCGTTTGCAAAGGTACATCAATTTCCCAATACTGCAAACTTTTTCTGCGATTTTCTCGGAAAAAATTTCTAATCTTTTGGCTCTTAGCCCGAAAAGTCATACCTTTGCAAACTGATTCGGAAACACAAAAGAATAAACTAATCATAACAAAGATGGAAAAAAAGGATTTGTTGAAGCAAACAATCGAACACATCGACATCAAGAAAATCAACTCCACCGAGTTGATAGATGCAATGCGTGGAATGTCATTCTCGTCAAGAGATACTGCCAATGCGGCTGACATTTTTCAAAGAATGGTGAACGACAAGGATTGTTCCATAATATTGACTCTTGCAGGCAGCACTTCGGCAGCAGGTTGCATGCAGGTGTATGTCGATATGGTAAAGAATAAAATGGTGGATTGCATAGTCTCAACGGGAGCTTCCATAATAGATATGGACTTCTTTGAAGCTCTTGGCTTCAAGCACTACAAGGGTACGCCGTTTATCGATGACAAATATTTGAGAAGCAATTACGTCGATAGAATTTACGATACTTATATAGACGAAGAAGAGTTGCAAAACTGCGATGCGACAGTCAAAATGGTAGCCGACAGCTTGGAAGCCCGCCCTTACTCCTCTCGTGAGTTCATTTGGGAATTGGGAAAATGGTTGGCAAACGGAGGAGCCAAGAAAAAGGATTCTTTGATACAGGCATGCTATGAGAATAATGTGCCGATTTTCTGCCCTGCATTCTCCGACTGCTCTGCCGGCTTCGGCTTGGTAATGCACCAAGTGGCAAACCCTGACAAGCATTTGAGCATAGACTCGGTTAAAGACTTCTTGGAATTGACCAACATCAAAATCAAAGCCGGCACAACCGGCTTGTTCATGGTCGGCGGAGGCACACCGAAAAACTTTGCACAAGATACTGTCGTTTGTGCGGAGGTTTTGGGACACGAAGTGGACATGCACAAATATGCAGTGCAGATAACCGTTGCTGATGTAAGAGACGGAGCTTGCTCGTCTTCAACCTTGAAAGAGGCATGTTCTTGGGGAAAAGTGGATACAACCTTTGAACAAATGGTTTACGCCGAAGCAACAACGGTTGTTCCTCTTATAGCTTCTTATGTTTACCATAAAGGAGATTGGAAGAAAAGAGAAGCAAGAAACTTCGCAAAAATGTTCTAAGCAGACAGCGAATAATTCACAGCGGAGCTTACCTGCAAAGGAGGCTCCGCTTTTTTCATACCTCTCTCCTACTCTTTCAAAAAGAGATAATTCCAGACGACTTATTGCAATAAAACACAAATTCCGGCAGACGGTGTACGACAATTAAATTTCAAGGAATTTGGCAGTTTGAAGAAAAAGTCATACCTTTGCAAACGCAAAACGGAGAGGTGCTCGAGTGGTTGAAGAGGCACGCCTGGAAAGTGTGTATACTCCAAAAGGGTATCAAGGGTTCGAATCCCTTTCTCTCCGCAGATAAAGAGGCATGGCGGGAAACAAATCCCAGATATGCCTCTTTTCTTTTTTCGTAAGTATCATTTGCAGAAAGATTTCATTCCATACAAATGGCGTTTTCGGGGTTTCGATACCGTTTTTCGTTCCAATAAATTCCCTGAAATGCTGTTTTTTGCTGTAAATTGCCGGTGTATTATTTTTTTTCGTACATTTGCAGGCAGTATGATTAACACATTATACAAGGATTACAGATTATATTACTACTTTCTCATGCACGGCAAAGAAGCAGTAGCGTTTTGCTCTCTTGTTACATGGATATGTTTTTAAGAATTGCCGCTTCGGCTTTTCGAGCGACAAGAGAGCAATGCGGAAATAATTCCGCCTAAGAGTTTAATCAAAAATTGTATCAATCAAAAACCAAACAGAAATGAAGAAAACATTTGGAAAATTGTCATATTGGGCAACTTACACCTTGCTCCTCTTTGCGTTCACATCTTGTTCGGATAAAGAGGACGAGCTTTTCGATTCTCCTTCGGCTCAAAGCCGACAAGAAAATATCAAAGCCAATAATGCTGATGAGGAATTTGTTCTCCTTGAAGATAATCTCGGATTATTTACAGGCATGGTTATTGTCAGACAGTTAGATTCCGAAACAGGAATATGTTTTGACCTTATCTACGACAACAAAACGGATTTAGGTAAAAAGCTTTTTAATGCCACGTTCAAGGCATACGAAGAAGCGATACAAAAATCCGAAACATCCTTGTCGGGGAAGAAAATAACGGACAATTATTCTACTTATTCCGATTGGTATAAGAAAGAAATCGAAAACAATAGTATTGTTGTTACTTCATATAAGAAAGAAACGAGACAATACATAGGCATTTCTTTCAGCAGAGAGGAATACAAAGAAACGTTCACATGCAATATTCCCTGCGTAAGAGATTGTTTCCTATCAGGAATATAATCATGAATAAAACCGTTTGAGAATTGCTCATAAAGATTTTGAGAGCCGTATTTCATAAAAAGGAATACGGCTCTCGCTATATTGTCTTACCTTTGCAGTCGGAAAAACATTACTAAACTCAAAGAAAACGAATTGAAGAAGTACATCTTAATCAGCCTCGGCTTTCTATCCCTCGGATTAGGGATATTGGGAATTTTTCTTCCCCTCTTACCCACCACACCATTCCTTCTGCTGACCTCGTACTGCTTTTTGAAAAGCAGCAAACGCTTGCATGAAAAGCTGCTTGCCCATAAAGTCTTGGGAACATACATAAAGAATTTTCAAGAAAACAAAAGCATACCGCGAAAAGTCAAAGTCTGCATACTCCTCACCCTTTGGGCAAGCATAGGAATATCTTTCTGTCTTGTCGGTAACCTTATAGTGAGAATTCTCCTGCCTCTTATCGCCATAGCAGTGAGTCTCCACATACTGCATTACAAAAGCAACTGAACCCGAAGCCCTTTCACATTCGATAAAACGCCGAAAGAAAAAATTCTTTCGGCATTTTAATTTTGCCAATCGGCGTTTCACAAACGACGAATCTTCCTTTCAATCTGCCATCTCTTGAAGTTTTGAATTTCTAAGGTATTCTGAGCGGAATTGTCTGTCTTTATCTGATGACGAACTTCCGCATGGTGGAACCTCTGTCGGTACGTACTTTGATGAAATAAACAGCTGACGGACGCTTTGCAAGGCTTATGCGTACATTTTTGGCATTCACCTCTCTTTCCTCCACCAATCTGTTCATGGCATCGAAGATTGCAATATTCAGAATATTATAATCCGACGCCACATTCAGCACATCACTCGCCGGATTAGGATACACACGCACGTTTTCCTCATTTAGTATATTTACACCCAAAGCACTGCTTGCAGTATCGGTAATTACAGTATCGCTTGGCAACACCAAGTCGCCCTTAATCGGGAACATCATAGGGATAGTGTAGTACCCATCTATACCATACACATAAGGAGTGTTGGCAGTTGCATGCGGATACACATGCCATGCACTATCTCCTCTTTGCTTGTATAAAGGAGCATAATCCGAATTGCATTTACCGCACCTTTCCTCCGGTGTCGGAACCTCTCCAAAGAAAAGAACCTGATTGATAACCTTTATAAAATAAGTATTAGCCCCATCGTATGTTTCAAACTCGAGAGATATATGGTACAATCCTTGTACTGTTATCGGTGTATCAAAGAATACTTCAGTGTAAGCATTCGGTTCTATGCCATAACTCGCTTGAAAATTTGCATTCTTACTTCTTAATATATTATCCGGCAGGGAATCCCTTATTTGAAACAGAGGATTAGGAAGACTTGCATTAACTTTGCTACCAAGAATTCCTATACCGTAAATACTTACCAAAGTATCGGAATAGTATGGTATTGCTATAATGTATCTATCCTGCCAAAAGGAGGCTCGCAGGGGAATACAAGGTCCCGGATGCAAGGTATCCGAAATAGAAAATAAACATCCTCCATTTTCTCTCAAAGCAGAAGGAAGTATGTAATCATCAATATGCTCCGGTGGATAAAGGACATAATGAGAACTCTGAGCCATACTGATACAGCTCATCAGTACTGCCAATAAACAAATTGCTGTCTTTTTCATATCAATGCTTGTTTATTATTCACTTATTAGGTTTTTCCCTACGTTTGGGCTTTGATTTAAGAGGTGCACACATAGGGAGGGGCGAACCTCTCTAAGAAATGAAGCGGTTCGAGCCGAGGTGATGGATTGTGAAGCAAAAAGTATCCATGGCAAAACTCGTTTTGGATTGGGCAAATATACGAATAATCCTCTTATCTGCAAGCATATATCGATATATTTTCGCAATCGATAAACAAAATGACTATTGCACTACACCGAAACGGCGTTTTATTACTGACGAATCGGCGTTTGAAAAAATTCTTTCGCCGTTTCAATTTTTTCTTTCGGCGTTTCGATAAACATCTGATTTTATATGCTTCGGTTAAGGTGTGGAAAGCTTTGTTCGAGACAGTGAAAATACAATACAAAAAAAGAGGGTATCGACGTGATACCCTCTTTTTTATATCCGTTCTTACGGATTGTTATTTGATACCCAATTTGGCTCTCATTTCTGCGGACAAAGCGTTTTTGTTGATTTGAATATCGATGGTTTTATACCTTACGAATGCTTCCGATGCGTAGAAGTATCCGTTGTATTTACCGCTATCGCCCCATGAATTCTTCACTTTGTAGAATTTATTTCCTTTGGCATCTTTGTAAATTCCCACAATGTGCATACCGTGGTCGTCTGTTGTCGTGAAGTCATCAAAACCTTCTTGTCTCATTTCCTGTGTGATGGTTTTCTCTTTTGCCGAGCCATCGAAAGAATAGGTTGCGGCTGCTTTTTCGGCAGGAGTCAATTTTTCCCATTTCTCTTTCTCTGTACCGCTAAGGTCTTTCTTGTCTTCATCAGGAACGATTGCCACTCCGTTCTTCCAAGAGAAGCCTTTCTCGCTGACATCGGAACCCCAGCCTATGGTGTATCCGTCCATTATGGCTTTGTCCATGATTTCTATCAACTCGTCAAGTTTTACGTTATAGATGTTTGCGTGCAACCAGTTGTCTTGAACCTCCAACATGAATGGTTGATAGAATGGGTGGTGGGTGAATGAACCGATTTCTATGTAGTCGTCAAAGTTCAAACCAAGGCTTGCTGCAAATGATTTAGGTGTATATTCTTTGCCTTTGTAGGTGAACTTTTCCGGAACCGGTCCGAAATAAGAATCCAATAAAGCATTCAATGCTTCTCTCCAGTTGGTTGTCAATTTCTTGCTTTGTGCCAATGCTTTTACAAAGCTTTCCAAAACAGGGGAGACGGAGGAGAAGTCCGGTGCATCGGTTCCGTAGTTCAATCCTCGGTAAACTTCCTCAGGTACTACGCCGTATTTCTTGATGATATACGGTATATCTTGGAATGCTCCGCCTTCTGCAAAGGTTGCTGATCCATGGAAACGTATGTATCTTTCGGCTTTTTCCATGTAAGCGTTTCTCACAATCCACATTTCGGACAAATCGTATTCGCCCTTTCCTGCTTTGAGGATTTCGGATTCAATGTAACTCAATGCGGAATAAGCCCAACATGTACCGGAACGGTTTTGGTCTTTAACCGATGTTACGGGGTTTTCTTTCACAAGGGTGAATTGATACTCCTTTTTGTCTTCTTTCTGATTTTTGTTCTTCTTTTGTGCAAAGGCGGTCGAAGACATTACCAATGCCAATGCCAATACATAAACTACTTTTCTCATCTTTATAAGTTTTATAATTATTTCACTAACATTACAGGCATTACCAACATGAGGATGCTTTCGTTGCTTTCTTCCTCTTCTTCCTTGTATGGGAATATTATACCGGCTCTGTCCGGTGTGGACATTTCCATAAGGAGCAATTCGGTGTCTATGTTGTTCAACATTTCCATAAGGAAGTTGGCATTGAAGCCTATTTCCAATTCATCGCCGCTGTAATTACAGTTCAGCTTCTCTTTTGCAAGCGTTGCCATGTCTGTATCCTCGGCAGAGATGAACAGTTCATTGTCTTTGAGACGGAAAACAACCTGATTGCTTATTTGATTGGCAAATAAGGCAACTCTCTTTACAGAATCGTATAACATGGCTCTGTCCATGATGAGTTTGTTGGGGTTGTTCTCAGGTATCGCCATATTATAGTTTGGATACTTTCCGTCTATAAGACGACTTATCAAAGTATAGTTCTCGAAGGTGAAACGGACATTCTCTTTGTTGTTCTCCATCTTTACGTCCATTTCCTCTTTGTAGGAAGATAATAATTTGTTCAAAAGTCCGAGCGGAGTTTTCGGAAGAATGAAACTGCGGGGTTCATCGCATTTGCAATCGGTGCGGGTATATTTCACTAATTTATGAGCATCGGTTGCAACAAATGTTGTTCCGTTCTCTGTTTGTTCGCAAAGTACTCCGGACATTTGAGGTCTCAATTCGCTGTTGCCGGTTGCAAAAATGGTCTTTCCTATTGCTTTGACAAGCACACTGGAACTTATTGTCGTCAAAAGGGGTTCTTCCAATTCCATTGCAACAGGATAACTCTCCGGATCTTCTCCGACAAGTTTGTATTTACCTGTTCCTGCCGTTATCCCGACCGAAAAATCTTCTTGAACTTCAACCGTTATTTGTTGTGTCGAAAGGCTGTTCACCACTTCCAAGAACATTTTTGCCGGAATTGCTATTCGGTTTATCGAACCTTGTTCTACCATTCCGGGATTCAGTTTTACGGTAATCGTTGTTTCCAAATCGGAAGCCGTTACCGTCAAATCCTCTCCCTTCAATTCCATAAGGAAGTTAAGCAATATGGGCATCGTTCTGCCGGAAGGCACTACCGATGAGATAGATTGCAAACTCCTTGAAAGGGTTCCTCCATGAATTATAAATCTCATATCGTACTGATTTTTGTTTTACTGTTTTGTATTTATTGTTTCTGTGTTTTGAAATAATAGCTTGCCGGTCGCATTAAATCATCGAGTACAAAGAACTGCAATATCAGCGTATCCTTGTTTCTGCTGTTCAATCCGTAGCAACGGTTCACATCGAAAATGTTATAAAAGTCCTCGTCGCTTTCGGCTATGCTTGCAGGGTCATACAACTTTGAGAAAGTTTTCAATACATTCACCTCTCCTTTTGTGTCTTTGACCGTAAAGATGAAAGCTGGTGCTTTGGAAAAGACAGTATCTCGTTCGATTTGCGGAATATTCTTTGCTATGCTTTCGTAGTTAAGTTCAAAAAGGCTTGACAAAAGAGCTACTACTTTCACGGTATCGAAAGATGTAAGTCTTTTTCCTGTTTCCAATAATTTGAAATCGAAGCCTTTTCCGTTCTTCACAAGCTCGAAACTTTCTGAATTCATATTCGGTATCTCCACTTTCAAAGATGCGATCTCGTCTCGGTTGTATTTGAAAACCGTATGTGCTTTCCAGAAGTCTTCAACGGCTGAGAAACGTGTTGATAAATAGCCTTTGAAACTCGGAATATAAACAACGCATGGTTCCTTTTCGCCTTTCAACATGATGTATGTACCCATATTATCCTGCGTTTCCGAACCGACGAAGTATGTTTTGGTGAGTCTTTCTTTCTTGAACAGCTTTATAAAGCCCCAATCTATCAAATAATCCTGCTGATAGACTTGTACTTTTTTACCGCTTGCTGCCAACTGCTTGATGATATTGTTCCTTGCAGCACGGGCTATGGGTTCGCGTATCCTCATTTCTTTCAAGGTGGAAAGGAGGCTTGATATCATTTTGTTGTTGGCTGCGTAACCGTTAACCAACCACGTACTGTCGTTTTTCTTTTCCAAAGTCAATGTTCTTTCGTCCTTATCGTCGATTATGACCTTGGTTATTGTCTTCACATTCTTGATATGATAATTTTGTTCTATGGTGGAATTTTCTCTTGTTAAGAGTATAAAGGCAACAATTCCTGCCATTACCAATACGCAAGCTGCGATTAACCAATTTCTTTGCTTCCTTTTGAGTTTCATTTTCCGACTTTCTTTGTCTTGAGGTTTGAAAACAATTTTCCGGTATAGTATTTCTTTCTGAATAATCCGAATAAGAATGCGAATATAAGCACACATAGCACCGGTGCTGCTACGTTTATCAACTGCCAAAACGTTCTTTCCCTGTCTATTTTCGCCATATCGAGTTTCCGTAATATGACTTCACGAGAACGCAATGGTATCAAATCACGGTCTCCGCACAAGTAGTTGACGCAATTCAGCAAAAACTCTTTGTTTCCGTACATTTGCCTTGTGTATTTATCGTAACCCAAAGGAAGAAGTTGTCCGTTGATAAAGTCATTTCTTGCAACGTCTCCATCGGCTACAACTATCATTGCCGTGCTGTCTGAGAAATCCTTGAATGCTATTTGAGAACTTTCTTCCATGGTTGCAGTCAATCTGTTTTTGAAAGCGGAATAGAACTCTCCTTCCAAAAGCATTGCCACTGTTTTTTCTCCTGAGTTGAAGAGTTTGGGATCCTGCTTTTGTTTAAGCATGGTCAAAGATACGTTTACGGGAGCATTCAAAAGTCTTGTGCTTTTTGAGGAGGACAAAAGTATGGTTTTCTTTGCCGAAGAGGCTGTTGTATCTATAGAAGAGACGAACTCCATCTTTACGGGACTGATTTTGTCCGATATTATATTGCTTGAATTGGGGTGTATCTCAGGGAAAAAATTCCAAGGGTAGTAAGTCATCTGCGGAACGTTCTCTTGATATTGTCCGGTTACTATCGGAACTTTCGCACATTGTATATCCAAAACAAGGTTGGTGTTTACCTTTGCTCCATATCGGAAAAGAATATCATCGATTCCGGTGAAGTTTGATACGGCTACCGTACTTGCTTGAGTTTGAAGGCTGTCCATGGAAACCGTCAGGGCGTCCAATAGCCACAAAACCTTGCCGCCATGCATTATATACTGGTCTATGATATACAAATCCTTATAAGAAAATATCGATGTGGGTTTTGCAACTACCAGACATTTGTATTTGTTAGCCGTTGTTACCTTATTGATGTCCACGCTATCGTAAATTCTATCGGTCAAAGCGTTCAACTTTTCATTGATTGATACCGAGTCAACTTCGTAATACTCATTCAAAGAAGCGACAAAGTCATATATATTCTCAACCGGCAATTCCCCATGTCCGTAAAGGAAAGCTACCTTATCTTTTTTGTCGTTTACAACCGAGCGAATGGAGGTATAAAGGTTGTATTCCAAGTTCTCAATTGAGCCGGAGATAATACCCTCTCCTGCTATTCCGTGTTTGGAACTTATCAATGGCACAAGATATGTTCTTCCCTTATGGGTGATTTCCATGTATGGGAATATGTACTGCTGAACCTGAGTATTGGATTTTGTGGTCATCACATTGATAGGGCTGAATCCTCTTTCAAAAAGACGACCGTAGAATTCGTTTCTTTCGCTTTTGTCTTCAAATCCGTTAGGGTCGAAGAACTCATACTCTATATTTGAATTGTAGGCTCTGAATTGGTCTAACATTTCCCGCGTTTCGTTCCTCAAAGTCTTGTATTCGGCAGGCATATCACCATTCAGATAACAGCGGATAAAGACTACCTCATTGACGTTTTTCAATAGTTTTTTGGTAGAAGCAGAGAGGCTGTAACGCTTCTCCTTGGTCAAATCCCAACGAGCAAAGAAGTAATAGCCCACCACATTGACAAAAACTATTGCCACCAAGCCCAATAACAGTTGCAAGAAATGAGAACGCTTTACGTCAGCTTTCACACTTGCGGGTTTGAATATGGTTTTCAAAAACTTGTTTTTCATTTTCACTGCACTCCCTCCTACTTTTCCCAATTTCTACTCTCCAAACTCAACTTGGTAAGCAAGATAAAAAATCCTATTGCACTCAAATAATATATGACATCCCTGCTATCCACCACGCCTCTGCTGATTGAGGTGTAGTGATGATTGATTCCCAAAGAGCGAATAAACAAATCCGCATTTGAAAGGAATGGAATGCGGGACATATACTCGAAGCCGATATACATAAAGGCACATAAAAACACGGAAAGGACGAATGCAACTATCTGGTTATCCGTCAGAGAAGAGCAGAAGACACCTACCGACACGAAAACGGCACCCAAAAATACCAAACCGATATATGAACCTGCTATACTGCCCAAATCCAAATTGCCTTTCGGCAATCCAAGCTGATAAACCGCCACTATATATATCAATGTAGGCAGAACCGACACCACAACAAGGCTTACGCCGGCAAGGAACTTGGCTGTAATGATTGAAATATCGCTCAAAGGCTTCGTCAAAAGCAACTCTATCGTTCCGTTTTTCTTCTCTTCGGCAAACATTTTCATCGTTATTGCAGGAATGAGAAAAAGAAAAACCCATGGTGCCAAGATGAATAAGCCGTCCAAACCTGCCACCCCGTAATCCAAAACGTTGGTTTCTCCTCTGACAACCCACAAAAACAACCCGTTTGCAATCAAAAAGACAATTATTATCAAATATCCTATGATTGAAGAGAGGAAAGACATCAACTCTTTTTTGTAAAGTACAAACATACTGTCCTTTCGTTATTTATCGGCTTGCGAAATTACAAAGAAAATCCGTCCTGTACAAATCCTCAAAGCGGTTTTTTTGCACATTGCTTTTCACATCGTGGAATTACCTTGTAAACAACAGCTCTCTATATTTGGGTAACGGCCATATTTCATTGTCGATATTCATTTCCAAAGTATCGATATGCTCCCTTATTTTATCCAAATAGCAATCCACCCTCTCACTATACGCCAAGGCTTTCTCTCTTATCGAATGCAAATGGTTGCTATACTTTCTCTCTTCGGTCATTTCCTGCACTAATTCCTTCAATGCGTCTATCCTTTCTTGGATTTCAATTATCAACTCCCTGCGTTTGCAACTCAATCTCTCGTATTCACTTTCGGAAAAGACGCTTTTCATTTTCATAACATTATCCAACAATATGTTTTCATACCTTACTGCTGCCGGAATGACGTGATTGATTGTCAAATCTCCCAAAACCCGCGACTCTATTTGGATTTTCTTCACATATTTCTCCATTTCCACGTCCACTCTGCTGCTCAACTCCGCAGGAGTGAAGATTTTCTCTCCCAAAAGAACATCTTTCGCCTCATTATCTTCGTATTTGAGCAGGGCTTCGGGTACAGAGTTTATATTTGTAAGTTTTCGCCTTTCGGCTTCTTCCTCCCACTGTTTGGAATAGCCGTCTCCCTCAAAGCAAATACCCTTACTCTCCTTTATCATTCTCTTCAATTCCTTGAAAACAGCCTCATCTCTATTCATTCCCTGCGACATCATCTCTTCAATCACCATTGCAAAAGAGTTTAACTGCCTTGCCATGGCTGCATTTATCACAATCATGGACGCAGCACAGTTTGCCGAAGAGCCGGCTGCTCTAAATTCAAATCTGTTTCCCGTGAATGCAAATGGAGAAGTACGGTTTCTGTCCGTATTATCGATAAGTATCTCCGGAATACGTCCGATACCGAGTTTCAAAGCAGTCTTTTCCTCAGGTGTCATCTTTGAATTAGACACTTCCTTTTCAAGTTTCTCCAACATATTCGTAAGACTGCTGCCCAAGAAAACGGAGAGAATTGCAGGCGGAGCTTCGTTTGCACCCAACCTTCTGTTGTTTGTAGCACTCATAATCGAAGCTCTTATCAAATCCTGATTGCGATAAACCATCATCATAACATTGATTACGAATGTCAAAAACAGCATATTTCCCATAGGATTCTTCCCCGGAGCAAACAAATTCACTCCTGTATTCGTTGTCAAAGACCAATTATTATGCTTTCCACTGCCGTTTACGCTTTGAAAAGGCTTCTCATGGAACAGCACATTGAAGTTATGACGCAATGCAATCCTTTTCATCAAATCCATAACCAGCTGATTGTGATCGTTGGCAAGGTTACACTCCTCATAAATCGGGGCAATCTCGAATTGATTCGGGGCAACTTCATTATGCCTTGTCTTGATTGGCACTCCCAATTTATGGCATTCCACCTCCAATTCCTTCATAAAGGCTGTTACCCTGCTTGGAATCGAACCGAAATAATGGTCATCTAATTGTTGATCCTTTGCAGAGGAATGCCCCATAAGCGTCCTTCCCGTCAGACAAAGATCCGGTCTGGCTCTGAAAAGGGCGTTATCAACAAGGAAATATTCCTGCTCCCACCCTAATTGTGCCGTTACACGGTTCACATTCTTGTCAAAGAAACGACAAACCCTTGTTGCAGCCCTGTCAACTGCAGAAAGAGCTTTCAAAAGCGGGGTTTTATAATCCAATGCTTCACCTGTATAAGAAATGAAAATGGTAGGAATACACAAGGTATCCTCAACAATGAAAGCCGGAGACGAAATATCCCAAGCCGTATAACCCCGTGCCTCGAATGTATTTCGCAAACCGCCGTTCGGAAAAGAGCTTGCATCAGGCTCCTGTTGCACTAAAACCTTACCGGAAAAACGCTCTATAGGCACTCCGTCCTTTGAAAACTCAATAAAGGAATCATGCTTTTCCGCAGTTCCATCGGTCAAAGGCTGAAACCAATGTGTATAATGTGTTACGGAATTGTCCTTTGCCCACGCACGCATGCCGTTTGCAATCAACTCGGCTTCTTCTTGCGATATCGAACCGCTGTTTTCTATTGCCGAATCTATTGCTTCCACAGCGCTCAAAGGCAGATAACGCAACATATTTTTCCTATTAAACACATGGCAACCGTAATAATCTGCCATCTCACCCGCTGTTTTCTCAACCTCCAAAGGTCGATGCTCTGCCAATTCCTGCAAAGCCATAAATCTGAACTTGGACATTCCGATATCAATTATAAGATTTTCCGACTGCAAAATAGCAAAAATACACAATACCCCAAAATCCATAGAGCTGTTTTCGCATAATCGTAATCACAAATACTCATACACCGCTTCAAATGCCTATTACAAACCATGAAAACACCAAAAACAATTACCTATACCCTTAAATTCGACAAGCAAGCATCAAAGAACAAATATAGAAAACCGCACAAAAAACGGGAAACCTCCGTTTCCCGTCTCAAACCAATAAAATTATAACAAATAATCGGCTTACCGCTATTTGCTTTTCAGAATATCACGTATTTCTTCCAACAACTTAACCTCCGCACTCGGCTTTTCCGGTTCAACAAGCTTGGTTTCCTTCTTTCGTTTCAATTTTGCCAACAAGCGAATAAAGAAAAATATCGCCCAAGCGACCACAAGAAAATCGAAATACAATTTGATGATTTCCAAAACAGACGGTTGAGGAAGCCTGATGCCTTGCTCGACTATATAGACTCAAAGGTAGTGGATGATGGTAATCCTTATTATATAGTCTTGGACGAGGTACAACCTTGTGGAGGTGATTCTTAGCTTGATACACATGAGGAATGTGGACGTGTATGTGTCGGGTGCAAACTCTCGTTTCTTGTCAAGTGATGTTGTGACAGAGTTCCGAGGCAGAGGTGACGAGATACGCATCTGGCCTCTCACCTTTGACGAATACTTTAATGGTATTGGTGGCGATATACGCAAAGCTTGGTTGGATTACTATACTTTTGAGGACTGCCACAGGTGGCTTTGCTTGAAACAGAAGAAAAGAAAACAGACTATTTACGTGGTCTGTATGAAACGACCTATCTGCGTGACGTAATTGAACGCAACCATCTGCGTAATCCTGAAGGAATGAAGGAATTAGTGCGTGTAATAGCCTCGGGCATTGGTTCGTCAACCAATCCAACGAGAATAGCCAATACCTTTCAATCTGCACAAGGGGTAACCATAAAAAGAGACACTATAAAACAATACATTGACTATCTGAAAGACTCTTTCTTGATAGAAGATGCCTTGCGCTATGATGTGAAAGGTAGAAAATATATTGGTACTGAGACGAAATACTACTTCGCAGATATTGGCATACGTGCAGCCATTCTCAACTATCGTCAACAGGAGGAAACACACATTATGGAAAACTATTGCTGTCAGGTAAAATGACTATCTTTGCTCATGGTTATGTTTTATTTTTGCAAAAACAAAGATAACCAAAAGGGTTGATACCTCGTGAGAAGTATCAACCCTAATTTATTTTGTTTGAAAAAGGTTTATCGGACAGCAACAATTATTAATAATAACTTTACCCCAACAAGTTCTTTGCCGTTTCCTATCTTGGAAACCATCAAGCTGTATTCTTGCGATAGCTTATCACTGTCCATAAGTTCATGCAGAAGGCAATGATGCTTAGAGCAAAAACCTGATGGGAGATGCAAGAGAAGTTGCCACCACGAACAAACACCGTACGAATGGCATCAATGAAATAGTGCATAGGATTGACGTAGGTAGTGAGATATGCCCAATGTGGCATAGAACGCACTGGGGTGAACAATCCGCTGAGCAGCATCAGACATACCACTGCAAACCACATCACGAAAACGGCCTGTTGCATGGTGTCGTTGTAGTTGGAAATGACTAGTCCAAATCCGCTGAAGATAAATGCCAACAACATTGCCAGAAGATAAACCAAGGCAAGACTGCCTGCCGACGTTATGCCATACACGCCCCATGCCAGCAACAGGCACACGCTCATCACCACCAATGCTATCAGCCAGTAAGGTATCAGTTTGGCAAGAATAAAGTTCACTTTGCTTACCGGTGTCACATTAATGGCCTCAATGGTGCCGCTCTCCTTCTCGCCCACAATGTTAAGAGCAGGCAGAAAACCACACATCATCATGATAAGATTGGCTAATAGCGACGGTATCATGAAAAGTTTGTAATTCAAATGCTTGTTGTAAAGATAGAGCACTGAGACCAATTGGTCGTATGATGCTGATACGCTCTTGGATGGCGATACACTCTGCATGTGCTGCCCGATAATACTGCCCATATATGCGCTACCCATACTGCCTTTAGTGCCGTTTACGGCATTAGCCGCCACAAGAATCTGGGGGCGCTCGCCACGTAGGATGTCTCGCTCAAAGTTTTGCGGTATCTCAACGACAAGGTCAGCCTTGGAGTTCTCCACTTCGCCCAAAGCCTCCTGATAAGACTGCTTCTGCCCGCCCAAAATGAAATAGTCGCTCGATTCTATCCTGCCAACCAACTGGGAGGAAATGCTGGAACGGTCGTTGTCAACCACATCCACTACAATGTTCTTCACCTCCATGTTCATCACCCAAGGCATCACACACATTATCATAATGGGAAATACGAGAATGAGTCGTGGCAAAAAAGCATTGCGTCGTATCTGAAGAAATTCTTTTCTGATTAAATATCTTAAAACCATTGTTTTCTGTATTAGGTGTTATTCCAATCTGCTTCTGAATTTTAACAAAGCCGCCGACAGCAACACAACCGCCATCAACGACAGCACCATAAGCTCATGCATGACTTTGTCGATGCCAACTCCCATAATCATAAGCTTTCGCATGGCAGAGATATAGTATCTTGGCGGCATTATGGCAGATATATATTGCAGAATGTCAGGCATGCTCTCCACGGGGAACATCATACCGCTGAGCAATATGCAGGGCATCAGGAGTATCATCGCAGATGTCAGCAACGCCACCAGCTGCGTCTTTGCCACTGTAGATATGAGCAGTCCGAGCGACAACGCTACTATTATGTAGATACACGACACCAGGAATATCCAAAACAGACTGCCTGATAAGGGTACCAGAAGCAGATACTTTGAGATGGATAGAATGGTGCAGAGTATGACGAAAGCCAACACAAGATAAGGGACAGCCTTGGCGATGATTATCATCAATGGACGTACGGGGCTGACAAGAAGCACTTCCATAGTACCTCGCTCCTTTTCCTTTACGATGCTTATGCTGGTCATCATAGCACAGACAAGCATCAGGAGCATGCCCATTATGCCAGGCACGAAGTTGTAGCAGCTGCGCATCTGTGGATTGAAGAGCAATTTCTGTGTTATTACGGACATATCGGATGATTGTAATATCATAGTGGCATAATTGGCATACATCTGCGCCATGTTGGGGTCGGTCCCGTCTGTTATCACTTGAATGGCGTTATTCCCGCTGAACACAATAGCCACGTCTGCTTTCTGATGACGGATGAGCTGTTCGGCAGCTGCAGAATTGTCCACCTTATATAAAATGTCGAAATACTCGTTTGCCCCCAGTCGCTCCACCATTTTATGTGTCTGATGGTCCACATATGAGAGCACTACAGCTGTTCGCACATTCCTCACATCGGTGGAAATGGCGAAGCCGAACAGCAACATCATCACCACGGGCATTCCGAAGAGAATGAGCATGGTGCGCTTGTCGCGCAGGATGTGTTGCGCTTCCTTGATTATGAAAGATTCAAATTGCTTCATTGTCTGGTCGATTGTCTTGCTAAGAACGTAAACACGTGATCCATATCGGGCTGATTAAGTTGGCGTTTCAGTTCGTCGGGTGTTCCCATTGCCATTATCTTGCCGTCCACCATAATGGAGATGCGGTCGCAATACTCAGCCTCATCCATATAATGGGTGGTGACAAAGACCGTAATGCCACGGTCGGCAGCGTCGTATATGAGTTGCCAGAACTGGCGACGCGTGGCAGGTTCCACTCCTCCCGTAGGTTCGTCGAGGAAAACGATTTCGGGGTCATGGAATATGCTTACAGAGAAAGCCAGTTTCTGCTTCCATCCCAACGGCAGGCTTGCGACGATGTCGTCGCCATGTTCAACGAAATTGAGTTCTGCAAGAAGATGGGTGGTCTTGCGCTTTATGTCGCTCTCGCTCATGCCATAGATGCCGGCAAAGAGGCGTATGTTCTCCTTTACGGTCAGGTCTTCGTAGAGGGCAAACTTCTGACTCATATATCCTATGTGTTTTTTTATCTGCTCATATTGGGTGACGATATCGCAGCCTGCCACCCTTCCTCTACCGCTTGTAGGCTGATTCAATCCCGTAAGGATGTGCATAGCCGTGGTCTTGCCCGCACCATTGGCTCCCAAGAATCCGAATATCTCGCCTCGCTTTACCGAGAAAGAAATGTCGTCGACAGCACGGAACGATCCGAAGGCTTTCACCAAGTGCTCCACTTCGATGGAGTATGTATAGCCTCCTTCTGCCATCGGCAACTGGCTGTTCGCACATTTCTGATGGCTTATTCCAGGCGGGTTAAACACATCTTTGAATTGCTCCAATACCGTCTCGGGGCTTCCCGTAGCTTTAACCATACCTTCTTGCAGAAAGGCAATGCGGTCGCAGCGGTGCACTTCGTCAATATAAGGAGTGGATGCAATGATGGTGATGCCACGTTGGCGTAACCCGCCGAGCATATCCCAGAACTCCTTTCGGCTCACGGGATCAACACCCGTAGTGGGTTCGTCGAGCAGCAGGATGCTTGGCTTATGAATCAAGGCGCAGCAGAGGGCAAGCTTCTGCTTCATACCTCCCGACAACGCTCCTGCCTTACGTTTACGGAAAGGTTCGATTTGCTGGTATATGGCTTTGATATTGTCGTATTCTGCTTCTACTGTGGTGGCGAAGAGTGTGGCAAAGAATTTCAGATTCTCTTCCACAGAAAGGTCTTGATAGAGCGAAAAGCGTCCGGGCATATATCCCACGCGTTTCCTTATATCCTTCATTCCTGCAATCACATCATAGCCATCCACCGACACACTCCCCGCCTCAGGCAACAGCAGCGTGGCAAGGATGCGGAAAAGCGTGGTCTTGCCAGCACCGTCGGAACCGATAAGTCCGAACACCTCGCCTTTATGAACCGAGAAACTGACATCATGCAAAGCCTCCACCTTGCCATAATGCTTTGACACATGGCTAACTTCAATAACCTTATCCATATTCACAAAAAAACATTTGACATCAGAATTTCACTTTACCATACATTCCTATCTTGACGTATCCGTCGTTTCTGACAGCCACCTTGACGGCGTACACCAAGTCTGCACGCTCATCGTCCGTAAGAATTGTCTTCGGCGTGAATTCTGATTTTGAAGAAATCCACGTCACTTTGCCTAGGTATTCCTTTTTCTGCTGTCCGCCATAATCGGCGAAGACTTTCACCTGCTGACCTATCTTCACCTTTTCCAGCTGTGCCGAAGTGACATAAGCACGCAGATACATATTGCTGATGTCTGCAATCTTGAAGAGCGGTTTGCCCACGGATGCATATTCGCCTTGCTCCATGTATTTTTCGAGTATAGTGCCCGAGATGGGCGAAATGATATGGCATTTGCGCAACTGGTCTGCCACCTGCAGTTTCTGCACATCGACAGTGCCCATCTGTGCGTTCAGACTATTAGTGGAAGTATTGAGCGAAGACAGTTGTGCCTCCAACTGCCGCTCCAGCACTTGCATCTGACTTCGTGCGTCGTCAAGAGTCTTGCGGTTGGCTGCGCCATCCTTTACCAATGCTGCAAATCTGTCGTATTCTTCACGTGCCTTAGCCAGTTGCTGTCGGGTGGTAGCCACCTGCTTCGCCATATCGGGACGCTGCGAAGCATACACCATCTTTGTGGCTCCTATCTGCCGAGCCTTCAGATAGAGCTGAACGGTATCAATAAGTCCCACCTGTCTGCCTGCCTCAACATTGTCGCCTTCATTGATACTGAAGTTCAAGAGCGTTCCGTTCTGTTCTGCCGAAACAGTAATCTCGGTAGCCTCGAATGTTCCCGTAGCATCATAATCCTTCTCACCATTACCGCATGACGCCAAGCCTACGAGCATCAGCATCATGCCCCAAATATAAACCTTATTCATTGTTGATGTTCTTTTGTCTGTATATTTCCTTTAATAACTGTATCTCGTGCATGGCCTTCTGTGCTCTGGCAAGGCTGACGGCGTTGATGTCGCTCACCAGCTCGTTCACGCTTTTCGTGCCAAGCTCCACTTTGCGGTCGCTCTTGCCACGTATGTTTTCACGTAGTCGTACTATCTCTTCGTCTTTCTCAATCTGACGCTTCAGCAAAGCGATGGCTCCGTTCGCCTCCTCATTCTGCAACCGATTGTTGAAGAGAAATATTTCCCGCTGCGAATCGTTCATTTGGCGCTGCACCTCTATTTTTCTGATATCGTTCTTGCGAGTGTAAAGCGCACCGATGTTCCAGGAAACGGAGACACCTGCCACCATCATCCCGTTGTTAAGCATATCGCTCATCTTGCTATGGATCATTCCCATGCCGAAGATGCCTACTGTTGGACGCAGTAAGGTGTTGAGCTGCTTGCGCTGTGCATCAAGGAGCAGATTCTGTGATGCGTAGTAATTGAGTTCCGGACGATTCACATTCGCTCTGACATACCCTTGTGTCGGCTTCTCTAATGTCTCTGCATCAGCCACCAAATCCTTTCCGACGAAAAAGCCCAGCATCCTGAGGTAAGCCTGACGGGAAGCAAGAAGTGATTCGTTCTGCTGCTCGGCTTTCAACTTTTCCACAAGAATGGCGTCCAAGTCGGTTTGATTGGCAATGCCTCCTGTCATCATGCTGCGTATGGTCTGCTCGCTTGTTGCCAGATCTTTCTGCAACAACGCGTTTTGTTCCAGTTGTTCGTCCAATAGCAGAATGCTGAAAAACAGCTGGTCAACCTGTTCGTTGATGGCGTACATCGAAACATCAAGCTGCTGCTTCTGCACTTGGCTTTCAGCCCAAACAACCTTTTTGCGTGCCGCAATCTGTCCACCGTCATACACACTCTGCTTTATCATCACAGAAGCATTGGCCATGCAGTTGTTCATGTCCATTCCCATCTGCTCCATTCTTTGGTCTGACTTCAAGATATCCGTAAAGCAGTATGCTCCTGCCGAAATGCTGACCTGCGGAAGCCACCCTTTCGCCACGTTGTCAAGAGTGAAGTCGCGGCTCTGCTCAATCATACGGTATTGCCGGATGGCAGGATAGTTGTTGCGTGCCATGCTGCGTGCTTCATTTAGCGACAAAGCATGGACGGCAATAGGCAATAAAATCATTGCCAATAAAAAATACTTACGTGTCATATTTCATCGTTTTTGTTTTGTTTGCTCACGTTTGCAAAGATAAAGCTATATGCCAAAAACAATATTATCCTTAAATAGGGAGATATGTTCTTTTTGTTCGATTTATATATAAAAAGAACCATATAACAGAAGTAATCATTATCTTTGCATTCATAATCGTATAAATAGAACATCCAAAAAAATACAAATATGAAGCAGCCCAAACTTCTCACGCTACAAACAATGTTCGATACGTTCAATCAGCAGAACATGTTTCCATCGCAGTTCTTATTCAAGAAGAGCTTCGGAATAGTTATTGACATGAACGATTTCCTAAAGTCGTTCATTCATTCCAACCAATATCCGTATCTGCTTGAAGATTACCGCATGGGTATTGTAAAACGTGGATATATGCGTGGAATCATCAACCTGCAGGAGTACACGATTGAAGCCGGGAACATAGTGTTCATAACACCGGGTACCATCGTTAAGCCAATAGAAATAAGCCAAGATCTCCAACTAACGGGTATGGGCATCCCTGCAGATGTCTTTCATCTTATACATCTCGGTAAACTTCCGAATCTTTTTACCGGAATACTGAAGAATGGCATTATATCTGTTACGGAAAACGAAGGGCTGCTTCTTGACAAGATGTTCAGATTGCTCTACGAAATAGCTGTCAACAGCAAAACAGACGATGCTGTTCGCAATATGATAAGCACCATTACGGCTTATTACAACGAACTGTTTGTAAGTCATCAGCCATCCACAACATCTCAACGATCAACGCAGAAAGCAATGTTCGACCGGTTTATTTATCTTGTAAACAAGCATTGCAGGGAGCAACGCCACTTATCCTTCTATGCCGAGAGGATTTGTGTCACCGAACGCTATTTAGGTACTGTCGTGCGTCAGGTAAGCGGCATCACGGCAAAGGAATGGATAGACAAAGCCGTTATAACCGCAGCTAAAGTGATGCTTCGCCACACCAATAAAACTGTGGCGGAAATAGCGGACAACTTAAATTTCCCGAATCCAAGCTTCTTCTGTAAGTATTTTAAAAGAATCACAGGGAAAACTCCACAGGATTATCGTTTTTGATTCTTGAGAATATAGATTTGTTAAATCTTAGTCACATTTGTGATATTGCAATTTTCAACACCCGTTTTAACTAATAAGCCGTTTTTTTTGCTTCCCCTTCCTCTTCATCTCCTTAAAATATTGCCGAATCTATTGCTTCCACAGCGATCAAAGGCAGATAACGCAACATATTTTTCCTATTAAACACATGGCAACCGTAATAATCTGCCATCTCACCCGCTGTTTTCTCAACCTCCAAAGGTCGATGCTCTGCCAATTCCTGCAAAGCCATAAATCTGAACTTGGACATTCCGATATCAATTATAAGATTTTCCGACTGCAAAATAGCAAAAATACACAATACCCCAAAATCCATAGAGCTGTTTTCGCATAATCGTAATCACAAATACTCATACACCGCTTCAAATGCCTATTACAAACCATGAAAACACCAAAAACAATTACCTATACCCTTAAATTCGACAAGCAAGCATCAAAGAACAAATATAGAAAACCGCACAAAAAACGGGAAACCTCCGTTTCCCGTCTCAAACCAATAAAATTATAACAAATAATCGGCTTACCGCTATTTGCTTTTCAGAATATCACGTATTTCTTCCAACAACTTAACCTCCGCACTCGGCTTTTCCGGTTCAACAAGCTTGGTTTCCTTCTTTCGTTTCAATTTTGCCAACAAGCGAATAAAGAAAAATATCGCCCAAGCGACCACAAGAAAATCGAAAATAACCTGAATGAAGTTGCCGATATTGAGAGTTACAGCCGGCGATACTTCTTTTCCTGCTTCGAAAACAGCTTCTTTCAAAGTAAACTTCAAATCCGTGAAGTTCACTCCGCCGATTAACAAGCCCAAAACAGGCATTACCACATCATTCACCAAGGAAGTGATAATCTTTCCGAAGGCTCCGCCTATGATAATGCCGACTGCCATGTCTATCATATTGCCTTTGATGGCAAAAGCCTTGAAATCCTCAATTACTTTCTTCATTTTCATATCCTCAATCCTTTTTTACCGATATCGCAAAGGTACGAAGAAATCGTAAAACGAACAAAAACATCGCAAAATCCTCCTTTTCCTACTCCACATAGAGCAGTGTGCCTTTCAGATAACAACCTTCGGGGTGGAAAATACTTTGAGGGTGGTCTGCACCTGCGGCAAGCTGCTTGATTATGCGGACTTTTCTGCCCGAGAGGGCTGCACAGCTGAAAAGCATGGTGGCAAAGTCGTCCTTGCTCACCGCTTGTGAACAAGAAAATGTAAAAAGCAATCCGCCGCCGGCTATCTTCTCCATTGCCTTTTGATTGATGGCTCTGTAACCTTTGAGAGCCTGTTGCAGGTTTCGCTGATGTTTGGCAAAGGCAGGCGGATCCAAGATTATCAAGTCGAAGCGTCCTTTTTCCAAACTATCGAGATAATCCAATACATCGGCAACCTCTCCTCTATGTATGCCGTTCTGAGGAAAATTCATCTCCGCATTCTTTTCGCAAATCTCCACTGCTCTTGCCGAAATATCCAAGCTGACAAGTTCTTTTGCCCCGCCTTTGAGAGCAGAAAGCGAGAAGCCGCCCGTATAAGCGAAAGCATTCAACACCCTCCTGCCTTTGGCATATTCTCCGACCAATCGGCGGTTTTCCCTTTGGTCGATGAAAAAACCGGTCTTTTGTCCCAAGGCGTAATCTATGCGATAAGTCAAGCCGTTTTCTTTGGCGAACCAATCCTCGGGCAAATTGCCGAAAAGAAACTCGTCCTTGGCATGTACCCCGCCTTGTTTCGGCAAAGTAGAAGAAGATTTGGAGAACACAGCCTTGCAAGCCGATTGCAAAACCTGTCGGAAAGCCTTGACAATCTCCTCTTTCAATCTCCACATTCCGACACTGTGAAACTGCACAACAAGCAATCCATCATAGTAATCTGCAATAAGAGAAGGTAAAAAGTCGCCTTCCCCGTTGACAAGCCTGAATATTGTTGTCTCCTTATCCTCAAACAATCCGCAAAGACGCCGCAACTCCACAGCCTTTTGCACTCTTTCAAGAATAAAATCGTAGTTTATCTCAACATCATCAAAGCTCAATATCTTGACAGCAATACTTCCACTCTGCCATAAACCGAGACAGAGAAATTCCCCATCGCTTGACAACACCCTTACCACATCTCCTTCCTGCACACCTTTTTCCACAGTCTTCAAAGCACCTGAAAACAACCACGGATGCCTGCGAGAAAGAGACTTCTCCTTACCACATAAAAGTATTGCCTGCTTTACATTCATCTTATCCATCAATTCCAATTAAACACCTGCCGATAAACGGCAGAAATTAAGCGTTTACGACCGCAAAGATAAGCATTTTCACAATTTATAATTGCGTATGGCATCGTATGGAGGGGAGGTTAAGACAAAGTCAACGCTTTCCGACTCCATTCTTGCCATTGTCTGCAAACAATTCTCGTTATATATTTTCTCCGTTTCCATTTTTCATCTGCTTTTTCTCGAAAAGACGTTTGTGAAGTTCTCTTTCCACGGCATCGCTATGGCGTATACTGTGCTTAGCCCACTTTATCAGGGTGTCCAATCTGCGTTCCGGTGAGAGATTGAGGACTTTTCCGCTATTACGCAACTTTTCTGTCAGGCTGTACATGCTGATTGCTGCCGAAACAGATATGTTAAAGCTCTCCGTAAAACCGTACATGGGGATTTTCATGCAGATGTCTGCCATTTCCTTGGTTGTTTGCGACAAGCCTTCCAACTCATTGCCGAATACAACTGCCAATGGTTCGTCCACACTCACCTCCGGAAGCGACACATCTTTCTCTGCCGGCAGGGTGGCAACAATTCTGTAACCTCTTGCCTTCAATGCCGAAAGACAATCGACGGTATTATTCTCTTTTCTGTTGTAACGATGAATGTCAATCCATTTACTTGATCCCAAAGCTACGTCGGGATTTATTCTGTATTCGTTATTATTCTCTATCACATGCACTTCTTGCAGTCCGAGGCATTCGCAAGTTCTCAATACCGCCGAAGCATTCTGCGGCTGGTAAATATCCTCCAACACAACGCATAATTTATCCGTCCTATTCTCTATAATACTCTCGAACAAAGCCACTCTCTCAGGCTGAAGCATCTCGCACAAAGCCTCATAATACTTCTGCTTCTGCTCTAAGGTCAAAATATCTGATTTCATCTCTTACAAAATTTATTACACCTCCCTTTCCCTCTGCCAAAGTACAAAGATACAAAAAAAACGCATAAATCCTCTCTCTCCGAAGAGCCTTCTTGCAGCATACTATAAAAACTCCGTCCGGTCTTTCGTCCTTTCAATTTTTTCTTTCGGCGTTTCAATAAATTCTTTCGCCCTTTTATTTTTCTGAAAGGGCGTTTCGGTAAATGATTATCAGATAGAGTTTTAGAAAAACATTCCTTTTAGGGGATATACTTTCCTTTAAGGGCTTTGCGTTTTGATTTGGTGTTAAAGAATTGCCGATTTCAAGTGGTGCTTGCAGGACTTTGACGGGAAAAATGCTTTTTTCTGCTTTGCTCTGTAACTTTTGCCACCCTTCGGGGGTCTTAGTATAAAAAGCTGTAAAGAAGAAGTGAACGAAAAGGAGTTTCAACTGCATATAGAACTGCACTCGGATAGTTTGTTCCGTTATCTTGTGAAGAACCTTGGGGATTATGATACTGCTAAGGACATATTGCAGGATACTTTTGTTTCGCTTTGGAAACATGGCAGGGAGATTGAGGAGGCTAAGGTGAAGAATTGGCTTTTTGCAACGGCTCATAACAATATGTTGAAGAGCATTCGCTATAAGAGAGTGAGGCAAAATGCCGTCTTTACTGCCGAACCGACTACGGATAAGTTGGAAAACAAACAGCTGATTGATTATCTGACAAGCCGTTTGAGTGAGAAAATGAAGCAATGTCTGATGTTGAAGGATTGGCAGGGTTTCTCAATCAGGGAGATTGCAGAGATAATGCAGATGAGCGAAGAGAATGTGAAGATAAATATCTTTCGGGCAAGAGTGAAGCTCAAAGAGTTAAAGTCAAAACTATAAACAAGAACATGAAGATAAAGAAAGAAAATATAGAGGCTTTGCTTTTCGATTATGCGGAGGGCAATTTGAACAGAGAGGAGGAAAAGGCGTTGGAGGCGTTCTTGGAAAAGAATCCGCAATACGCCGCTCTCTTGCAGGCTTACGACAGAGAGGAGAAATTGGAAGAGCCTTCTGACATCGTATTCGAGGACAAGGATGGTTTGTTCCGCCTTGCCTCGGGAAAGAAGAAGAAATCCTTGGTATTGAAAGTACCTTCGTATGCGTGGATTTCCGCTGCCGCAGCCGTGCTTCTGCTGCTTATTGTACTCTTGCCACTTTCCAATGATGAGCAAAACATGCAAGAGAGTACAAATACGGCTTTTGTCGATAATATTCCGCAAAAAGCATGTATAGAAAAGAGTGTTGAAAGAGAGCTTGTTGTGAAAGAGAAAAACGAAGTGCCGCTTCTTGAAAATAAATCGGCAGCTTATTTTGAAGAAAAGACGATTGAAAAAAACGATATACCGCAGGAAATAGAAGCGGAGACGGAAATCAAGCAAGAAGAGCTTGAAGAAACAATGCCGGAGGCTTTGTTGGCAATGGAAGAGACCGTGCCGCAGGTGCAGGAAGAAGAAAAGACGCTCATAATCGAAACAAGCCATGAGAATTACACCTACGAAGAGAGGTCGTTGAAGAGTTTGATTATGGATTATATACCGGTGGAAGAAGCGATTGCCAAAGTAACGGAAACCGCATGGCAAAAGGGTGCGGAGGCTTTGGTCAAGATTACCGGCTTTATCTCGAAAATAAAAGGGAAAGAGTCTTATACCACTTATACGGAGGTGAGACGCAGCGTCAATGTGAAGTCATAAGAAAACAGAACAATAAAAACATATTCGATATGAAGAAAAAAATCATTCTCATCGGGGCATTCCTATCGGCCTGCCTCGCATTCGGCAAGACAAACGCACAGGATTTCGTCGATGACAGTGCGGCATTCGTAACGGATTACAAAGGTTACGGCAAGACAATACGCATACATAGCGGCGAGACCAAGAAACTTATAAGTTATATCAGCCTTGTTTCAAAGCAAGAGGCTGAAAACAGAAAAGATGTAAGGACTTTGGATAAAGACAAAGATTATCTGCTTGAAAAAATCAACAATGAGCTTGAAAAAACCTGCTATGCAACAAATAAATTTCTCACTTCATCCGACACTATCTTTATTCAAGCCGATTCCATCATTATTTCAAAGGCGGTAATCAACAAAGATAATGATGGAAATAAAAATATGAGGATTGGAACCATAATTTATGATGGAGTAAACGGCATCGGTCGTTCACAAAACGTATATACGAAAGGTTTATCCGACCGTTTAACAGATGCAATATCGGAAATTGTTGATTCATTTAATGAACTCAATACTTATGCAAACGGTGAACAAAAGTGCAAAAAGGCTTCCCGCAGAACCCATTCGACAGGATTGGTATGGGGTTACGGCTATTTGAATTGGGCAAATGGCGATTTCTTCTCCACTCCTGCTTCGAACGATTCCTATAACTTGAAATGGTCGAACCGTTGGGACATCATGTTCCGTTACACCTTCCTTCCGGACAATCCCGTTTCCGTCACAACCGGTATAGGTTACCAGAGCAATGTATTCAATTTCGACTTCGAGACAGGCAATGCCCCTGCGGGCGGTATCAGTCTTCCCGATGATATAACACCAAAGAAATACAAATTGGTGGCTCGCTACATAACCGTGCCTTTGATTGCGAACTTCCGTTTGGCTAAGAACTTATACATACATGCAGGAGTAATCGGCGGCTTGAATTACCGCAATTCGCACACGGGCTTCAAAACCGTGTATAACGAAAACGGAGAAAAGAAAGAAGCCGGTACGGGAAGCCGCTTCAAACAGTTCAACACCTTCAAGGCAGAGGCTCTGCTCGGAATAGAGTTCGGCGGTTGGACGTTCTATGCAAGCCACAACCTGACCGACATCTTCGAGGACACATACGAGAAAAGCCTCAAACCATTCTCTTTCGGCATAATGATAGACCTATAATTCAACATACCAAATCATAAGGGGAGTTTCCCGAACGAAAAAGGGCGTCCGCTGAACCGAACGCCCTTTGTTTTTACATTCTCATCGAAAATGCTTTATCCCTTACAACACACCGGCATACCCGAACACTCAACCAAGAAACATGGCAGCGTTAAGCATGCTTATCTTGTCGGAAATTCTGCTTGTGATGACATCATTCGACAGAACGAAAGCATGAATCAATGGTTTGTCCAAAATATCCTCCAAATCTTTCAAATGCCTTGCATCTGTTTTCTGCACATGTTCGCTCATCTTTATCTCAAATGCCATGTAACCTTGCGGCAATTCCACCAACAAATCGACCTCTTTGCCGTCATGTGTCCTGAAATGATAGAAACGTGCAGGGGATAATATGTTCTTTGCCTGCTTGTATAGTTCCGCCACCACAGCACTTTCGAACTCCGCACCTGTAATTCCGCCTCTCTTTTGCAGGACACTCTGCAATACTCCGTAATCCAACAAATGGACTTTCGGGGATTTGCTTATACGTTTGTTCTCATTCCTATCCCATGCTGGTAATAATATCGCCTGATAGCTCAAAATAAGATAGTCCAAATACCTCTGCACGGTTTTGGCACTGACACCCACACGAACAGCCAACGATGACAGATTGATGGTTTGCGACGTCTGCAAAGCTATGGCTTGTTGCAATTTGACAAAAGGTTCCAAATCCCTTATGACAGCCAAATCCCTTATATCTCTTTCCAAATACGTTCTGACGTAGTTCGCAAGCCATTGCCAACGTTCCTCTTTTGACATGTTTTCATCGACCAACGCAGGATAAGCACCGTAGGTCAGGTAAAACTCCCACGCCTGTTGTTTGCTCACCATTGCCGAATCCAACAGAAAGGACGGGTAAAAATCGCATTGGAAATTCTCTTCCATAAGCATTGTTTGCCAAAGCGAATATTTTACTTTATCATACCAACTCTCTGTCTGCATTTCCGGTAAAGTCAAGGGGTACATATCGAAAATGCTGCACCGTCCTGCCAAGCTCTCTTTCACTTTGTCCAATAACAATATCTGACTTGAACCGAGCAGTACATAGCTTACTTGGTCGTATTGGTCGTAAACCGCCTTTATGCTTTCTATCAACTGTGGCTCTTTCTGCACTTCGTCCAAAGCCGCTTTGGGATACAATTTGCTCCATTGGGCAGAATTGAGTCCGAGATAAGACGGACGCATGACAGGGTCTTCTATCGAAATATAGGTGTAATCTTTCAGAACATTTTTTACCAAGGTTGTTTTCCCTACCTGCCTTGCTCCTGTCAACACTATGATGCGTCCTGATTTTGTGCCTTGAACCCTTTGTATTTGTTCTGCTATCTGTCTTTGCTTTGCCATATCGTAATTCCTCCATTCCAACTGCAAAGATACGAATATTTAATGCAAATTCCCGATTTCGGCGTAAAATCGGGAATTACATGCCGAATTTTACGCCAAAATCAGGAATTTGAAACAAAGACGTAGGGAACAATAGCTGCTCTGAAACCTCGACAATTTCACCTTCTCTCCAACCAAAGCGAGAAAAAGCGATCATAAATGCAGTAACGTTCCCTATCGTCCTTCAAAACAAGACCTTTATCACGCAAAGCGGTCAAAGCCTGACGCACACTGCTGGGTGCCGTAAGGTTATACTTCTTCAAGAAATTACCATCCAAAGGTTTGGCTACGGTCTTTTCCTTTGCCAAAGCCTGCAAAAGACGTAATTGTCCTTTGGTAATCATCTCGCAATATGTCTTATAGGTCGCCTCTTCTTCGTTCAGCACATCATTTATAACGCTATCGGCGACTTCCGAAGTATATTCTTCGAGATGTTTTGCAAAAAGCAAATTCATCATGTACTGAACGTACCATGTGTGTCCGAACATCTTATCATATATATACTCGAAAACCTCTTCCGGCAATTCCATTCCGGCATCGGAAAACAATCCTCGGGCAAATTCACAATAGGTTCTGCACGGAATTTCCTTCAATCCCACCTTTTGAGTACTTTGATAGAAAGGACGGTTGACGGAAGTGAACATCGCGTCCATGATATGCTTCTTGCTGCCTGCAAAAACGAAATGAACATTCGGTGAAAATTGTATATGCGAACGCAACAAGGCCTCCGTACCTTTTTCCGGATAGTCTGTAATCTGCTGAAATTCGTCTATGGCTATATAACAGCGTCTTCCGGAGGCTTCCATGTAGTCGAATATTTCTTTCAAACCTGCCTCTGCTTCATTTGCCTGCAATGAAAAACTCATGCTCGGCTGTCCTGTCAACTCATCAAAAGAGAATACAGGACGCAAAGAACGAAAGAACGTTCCTATCCGCCTGACAACAGCCTCCGAGTATGTATCGAGCGAACCGATTATGGTTTTTGAAAGCAAGAGAACAAACTCTTTGAGGTTTTGTGTGGAGAATATGTCCACATAAAAACACCTGACATCAGGCTCCGTTACCGTTAACTCTTCAAAAACACGGTGTATCAAACCTGTTTTGCCCATACGACGAGGACTTATCAAGGATACATTCCTGTTATTGCCCAAAGCTTCAATAATCTTTGCCGCCTCTGCTTCCCTGTCGCAGAAATATCTTCTGCCGCAATAGCCCGAAATCACAAACGGATTGCTCAACTCTTTCATATATCCACCTTTATATTGTTTTCAATCTCCATTTCCTTTCAAGGAGCAAAGATAATCATAAAACACGAAACGCAAAATATGCAATGAATTTTACTTCCCAAATAAAAAAGCGTCCGCAATGCCAAACCATTGACATCACGGACGCTTTCTCTGTTTTATCTCAACCTGTAAATAAATAGATTATATCATCATTGGAAGGTATCGCCTCATCATACGCTCCACTAAATCAAATACATAGTTGACAAGGTTTTCATACATGGCGTTATTCTTATATCATTGTTATATATTTTTCATTACTGTACTCTACAAGAAAAAAAGAAATATCATTTTAAACCCCCTACAAAACATCCTGCAAAAAAACAATAAGCATTACAATTAAAACTTACGGACAGAATTTCTATATATAATCTTACACTATACTTTCTTTTCATTCACCATGCTACTATTTTCCAATTACGCCTCCAAAGAATAAAACGACTATAGCTACTATTAAATAAAATGGAGTTGTTGAAAACGACCTGATAGCTTTGACTGTACTATATAGCCGAAGCCAGAAACCACTAATCTCATCTATTTTATAGAGATTGTTAATATAACTATCTGTTTCAATATTGCTCAAGAATTTTTTTTGTGCAGCTATACACATTCTTTCTAACGCCAAGTAATAACAATCAAGGAAAAAGAACAATCCCACAGGTATTAGACAAATCCAAGCATTAGGTATATTCATATCTTTATCCACAAGAAGAATCATCATTGCAGCAACAATGGTAACCGTCCAGTTCTTGCAATTAACACAATTCTCAGACATTTTATTAATGATACCCTGAAGCATGGATATGTGAGTTTGCACTACAGAGCTTCCCAAAATCTCCAACTTTTTATTACTATCCATTTTGTTGCTTTGTTAATCTATATAACTCGCTCTAAATAGAACTTCTATTGAATATCAAGAAGTTGTAAAAATACCTATTCTATATAGGTAACGATATGGAAACGAGCGGACTTCTGCTCGTTTCTGTATTTTGCAACATGCAAAGAACACCTTTAATCGAGTGCAAAGGTACGATAAAATTTTAAATCTTCCATAGTTTGTAAGGTGAAATTCATGGGAATTAGAACTTTTTACGTTAAAATACATATTTGATAAGCAGATTTCGAAGAAAATATTTGGTGAAATGAAATAAAAAACGTATCTTTGCAGCACTAGGATCCGCCACGCTTCCCATAGAACAGCGTACCAGGGCGGAACTTTTTGTTTATATGCGTATGGAATATATTAATCCACCACTTGGTACAGCAACCCTTTTAGCCAATCTTCAAAATGAGGGATTGATGATTATGGATGAGAGAAAAGCATTTGCTTTCCTTGAGAATGTCAGCTACTTTAGATTTGCAGCATATTTGCGTCCTTTCAAGGCATCGGATAAGCATGGCTATAAGGAAAATGCTACCTTTGAGAAGGCAGTGAGGCTTTATGAGTTACCCTACTATTTTCCGCTATTCAAAAGATTGAGATTTCTTTGCGGGCAAAGGTTATCAACCAGTTTTCTTTGAATTTTGGAGCTTTTTGGTTTATCAATCCCGATTTGGCTGTTGACAAGCATAAGTTTGCAGAGAATCTTTCCTCTTTAGATAGAGAACTGCAGCGTTCCAAGGATGATTTTATCAAAGAGCACTATGTAAAGTATGGCAAGGAAGATTTTCCACCAGCTTGGAAACTAATAGATTTGACATCGTTTGGCTGCTTGACAAAATTGTATTTCAATTTCGCCAATGGTGCTGCCAAAAAGAAAATAGCTCGTTCCTATAACATTCCTCAGCAAGAGATACTCGAAAGTTGGATGAAATCCATCAATGCGCTTCGCAACTGTTGTGCCCATCATGGGCGTGTATGGAATCGTGTGATGTCTATAATGCCCCAACTTCCAATAAAGTTAAAACAAGCATGGATAACGAATAAGCCAGAAGTCGCCAATCGACTATATTCCGTTCTTTGCTGCTTGTTATATTGGCTAAATGCCATTGATTCATGAAATGAATTATGTGCTAAGTTCAAGGACTTATTGTCACAATATCCAGAAGTCGACACGAATGCCATGGGATTTCCTAAGCATTGGCAAGATGAGCCATTGTGGAGATAGCGGTTTGGTATTCGGACTAACTTATCCGAATACCTGCTGCCATAAAGATTTGTTGCTAATGATGATTCTTACATCTGCTTTCATATACTTTTGTAATACAGACTTTCTGCTATTCCCTTGTGTATTAATCGTTGCTGTTGCCACAAAGTAGTTGCCATCTTCCTTGTGTACAAGCTTTGTACTATGGCTTGTCACATCAAATTGATGAACTCGTAGGTTTTGTTGTTGATGGATTGTTGCTCAAACAGCTCATAGTCGAGCACCTTTCTCCGTTTCAAGAACAAGGTCATCCATCCGACATAGAGGATACTCCCCAACAAGAAGATGGCAAACACCAATTTGTTATAGAAGAACAATACCACCGAGAACATCACAAAGGTGACCATGGCAAAGGTGATATTGAGCGTCTGCTGTGTGAGAAAGTTATTTACACGGCTATGGTCGCTAATAGTTGATTGCTGATTTCACGTTTTGTGCCGACAAAAAACTGCGACTGTCCTTTTATTTAGCACATTGAAGCCTTGTTCACTAATTTTATGTTAGTAGTCTTCCCTTGCGATATTGCTGGGGAGTGGAACCCGTCAATCTCTTGAAGTACTTGCAGAAGAAACTGACATTGGGGAAATTCAGCTCATCGGCTATCTCTGATGTCTGCTTGTCGCTATGGCGCAACAATACCTTGGCGGTGGAAATGACGGCACGGTCTATCCACTCCTTCGCACCCACACCACTGGTAGCCAGCACCACCGTACTCAAGTAGCGGCTGGTGATGCAGAGCTTCTCGGCATAGAAGGCAAGCTGATGCTCCTTGCTGCCATGGAGATTGACAAGGCGCAGGAAACGATTGAATATCTCATTGGAATGGGAAGGAGACGACACGGATGTGCGGTCATGAAAGAGTTGGTCATAATAATGAGTAACCGTGGTTATCAGGCTGTAGATGACCTCCTTACTGGTGCCGTCCTCTCCCATTAAGTCGTGCAAAAGACGAAGCATTCGGTCGAGAATGGTTCGCTCCTCAAAGGATACAATTTTTCTCCCATCCTTCACCTGTCCATTGAAGAGTTCAGGCAGTCGACCTCCATGCGCCATCAAGAAGAGGTCGGCTGGCAAGCCCATTCCCTCCAACAGGAAATCATCGCTCACCTCCAAGGACTCCACGATGGTGCCTGGCGTGATAAACACGATAGTACCTTCCTGTAAAGTATGCTCTTGCAGGTTGATGATGCCCCTCAACTGTCCGCGCACAACCATTCCCATACGATAATCCTCTACCAAGAAAGGCGAGGAAGCCATCCCTAAATGGCGAAACAAAAAACCATCTATGCCTAATGCCACTCCCATACCATCCTGATAACTCAGCAACTTCTTATTTTGCCTCGTATCTTCTGGCAATATCTTATAAATCTTGTCCAAAGGAAGTCTTTGCAGTTGTTTCATTGCTATTGTATTTTAAGTTGTTTTTATAAAAATCCGACGCAAAGATAATCATTTTTATCCATAAAATGTCATTTTCTCATATTATTCCTACAAAAAGAACATTCTTGCATTAAAATGGGTAGCTAAGATTAGCGAAAATCCCTGTAACTTTGCACCCAAAAACAAAAACAATGAGAAAATGAGAATGAAAAGAAAAAGTATTCTTGTAATGTTGGTCTCGCTGCCTCTTCTTGGCTTCGCCCAGTCATTGACCTTGGACGAATGCCAGAAGATGGCACACGACAACTATCCTGCCATCAAGCAGTATGGCATGGTGGAGACCTTGCGAGACTATAATGTGAGCAATGCCACCAAGGGATGGCTGCCACAAGTGAACGTGCAAGCCGGTGCATACGCCTTCACCGACATCATCAATGCCAACCAGCAGATGGAGCAGATGGGATTCGACATGAAGAACTATATGGCAAGCGGCATGGTAAGCGTGAAGCAAACCATCTATGATGGTGGACAGATAGCCGCTGGCAAGGAGGTGACGAAGGCGCAAGCGGAGGTGCAGAAACGCCAAATCGACGTTTCGATGCATGACGTCAACGAGCGAGTGGAGCAACTCTTCTTCGGTGTGCTGACCCTCGATGAGCAACTGCACCAAAACGGCATCTTGCAGAAAGACCTCGGCGTGAGCAGCACCACCGTAAAGAGCATGATCAAGAATGGACTCGCCAATCAGAGCGACCAGGATGCTATCAACGTGGAACTGATGAAGGCAGAGCAGCAAGCCGATGCCCTCTCAGCCTCTCGCAAGGCTTACCTGAAGATGCTCGGCGTGTTCATCGGCAAACCATTATCAGAAAACACAAAGGTGGAAAAACCTGCCATGACGCTCCCTGCCGCCAAGGATTCCTGGGGATTGAATCGACCTGAGCTGTCCTTCTATGCCTCACAAAACCAACTCTTGGATACGAAGCGCAAGCAGCTCGACACTCGTCTTCGTCCTACCATCGGGTTCATGGGCATGGGATTGCTCCACACCCAGGTGTCTGACATGGTACATAACGGCATATTGCTCGGCGGCATCAACATCTCCTGGAACATCGGTGCACTCTACACCCGCAAGAACGACATCCACAAGATAGAGGTGCAGCGACACATGAACGACAACCAGAAGGAGACCTTCCTCTTCAACAACCGTCTGCAAAATGAGGATGCCGATGGCAATATCCAGTCTATCAAAAGGCAACTCACCAAGGATGCACAAATCGTAACCCTTCGGGAGAACATCCGACAGACCAACGAGAAGAAAGTGAAGCTCGGCACAGAGACGGTGAATGAACTCATTCGCAGTATCAATGCCGTGAACATGGCGAAGCAGCAGCAATCGCTGCACGAATTGCAATTATTGCAAGCCATCTATCACAGTAAATTAATTAATAATTAAGATTTTAAAGCAATGAAGAAAGTAACATTCTATATTACGGCAGTGGCAGCCATGCTTTGCACCGCTTGCTCTAACAACGATGCGCAGTATGACGCATCAGGCGTATTCGAAACCACAGAAGTCATCGTGTCGGCCAAAGGCACTGGCGAGCTGATTTCCTTCCATGTGGATGAGGGACAAAACGTGAGCATGGGACAGGAACTGGGCAGCATCGATACCCTCCAGCTCTATCTCAAAAAGAAGCAACTCCTCTCCAACATCTCTGCCACAGAGAGCAAACGACTCAGCGAGAGCCGACAGGTAGCTTCCATCCAGCAGCAAATCTCCAATCTACAACGTGAGCGCAAGCGTTTCAAAGAACTGGTGAAGGAGAACGCAGCCAACCAGAAGCAGGTGGATGACATCGACTACCAGATCATGGTGCTCCAGCGTCAGCTCGCCGCTACCTCTGAACAGATAGGCAGCAACAACAGCAGTTTGACAGGACAGAAAGGCAGCATCGCCGCACAGATAGCGCAGCTCGAAGACCAGATGCGCAACTCCATCATCACCTCTCCTATCCAAGGCACCATCCTCACCAAGTACATGGAGCAAGGCGAGTTTGCCGCTCCAGTCAAGCCTCTCTTCAAGGTGGGCAACATCCACGACATGAAGCTGCGTGCCTACATCACCGCCGACCAACTCACAGGCTTAAAGATTGGTCAGAAGGTGAAGGTTTACGCCGACCAAGGCAAGGCTGACCGCAAGGAATACCAAGGCACCGTGACCTGGATTTCGAGCAAGGCAGAGTTCACCCCTAAGACCATACAGACCCGAGACGAAAGAGCCAACCTCGTCTATGCCGTGAAGATTGCGGTGAAGAACGATGGCTTGATCAAGGAAGGAATGTATGGAGATGTAAAATTATGATATTATGGCAATAGTTTCTGTTAGAAATATCAAGAAGACCTACAACAAGGGAAAGGTCGTGGCTCTGCGAGACCTGAGCTTTGACGTAGAGGAAGGCGAGATTTATGGCATCATCGGACCTGATGGCGCTGGCAAGACCTCCCTCTTCCGCATCCTCACCACCCTCCTCTTGGCGGATCGAGGCACGGCCTCGGTGGATGGGCTGGATGTGTTGGCTAACTACAAGGAGATTCGCAAGCGCATCGGTTACATGCCGGGCAAGTTCTCCCTCTACCAAGACCTCTCGATAGAAGAGAACCTGGAGTTCTTTGCCACTATCTTCGGCACCACCATTGAGGAAAATTACAACTTGGTGAAGGACATCTATCAGCAGATAGAGAAATTCAAGACGCGCAAGGCTGGCAAACTGTCGGGCGGTATGAAGCAGAAGCTCGCCCTCAGCTGCGCCCTCATCCATGCGCCAAGAGTTCTCTTCCTCGATGAGCCAACCACTGGTGTTGACCCTGTATCAAGAAAAGAGTTTTGGGAGATGCTGAAGAAGCTGCAGAAGGAGCACGGCATCACCATCATCGTCTCCACCCCTTACATGGACGAGGCGATGCAGTGCGACCGTATCGCCCTCATTCAAGATGGCGAGTTCCTCAAAATCGACTCACCTCAAGGCATCATCAATGCCTATAGTGAAAAGCTCTGGGCAGTGCGCAGCGATGAGATGCACCAGCTCTTGGGCGACCTTCGAGAATATCCAAGCACCAAGACCGCTTTTTCATTTGGAGAGACGTTCCACGTCACACTATCCGAAGGAAACAAGGCTGATGCAGACAAGGCAAGCAACTACACGACCTCTTCGGACAATGCCACGACACAAGCTCTCGTCAACTATCTCTCTCAGCGAGGACATCACAACGTGAGCGTTGCTCCGATAGAGGCTTCCATCGAAGACTGTTTCATGGCTCTGATGAAATAAAGGCATGGATGAAATCATTCCTTATCTCATCAGGACATTTCAAATCGAAATAAAAAAATAGAGAAAAATGAATAATAATAACGACTATGCGATTGTAGCGGAAGGCTTGACCAAGCAGTTTGGCGACTTCATAGCCACCAACCACATCACCTTCCAGGTGCATCGTGGCGAGATATTCGGCTTCCTCGGAGCCAACGGTGCTGGCAAAACCACCGCCATGCGCATGCTCTGCGGATTGAGCCGTCCTACGGATGGGCACGCTACCGTGGCTGGCTTCGATGTCTATCGAGAGGCAGAGATGGTGAAGAAGAACATCGGCTACATGAGCCAGAAGTTCTCCCTCTACGACGACCTCACGGTGTATGAGAACCTGCGCCTTTTCGGCGGAATCTACGGCATGAGCACCAAGGCAATCAAGGAGAAGACCGATCGCCTCTTGGCTGATTTGGGATTTGAGAAGGAGCGCAACACGATGGTAGGTTCACTGCCTTTGGGTTGGAAACAAAAGCTCGCCTTCTCGCTCAGCATCTTCCACGACCCCAAGATTGTGTTTCTCGATGAGCCTACAGGAGGCGTTGACCCCGTGACTCGCCGCCAGTTTTGGGAACTCATTTACCAGGCAAGCCGACCGAGGCATCACTGTCTTCGTAACCACCCACTATATGGAAGAGGCAGAGTATTGCGACCGAGTGAGCATCATGGTGGATGGCAAGATAGAGGCACTCGACACGCCAGCCGAACTGAAACGCAAGTTTGGTGTCAGCACCATGTATGATGTATTCCTGCACTTGGCTCGCAAGGCCAAACGCAGCTAACTTCTCTTAAATTTCCATAACACAATGAAACAATTTATCGTATTCGTAAGAAAGGAATTCCGCCACATCTTCCGTGACAAGCGCACGATGCTGATTCTCTTGGTCATGCCCATCATCATGATCATCCTCTTCGGCTTCGCCATCACCACGGAGGTGAAAGATTCCCGTGTCGTCATCCTCGACCACAGCAAGGACGAGATGACCACTCGCATACAAGAGCACATCCGCAACAACCGCTATTTCACCATCGTGGCAGACGTTCACAGCGAGAAAGAAATCCAGCAGATGTTCTTGGAGAACAATGCCGACCTCGCCGTCATCTTCAGCCACAACTTCTCTGATGAGATGCGACATTCGGGCAAGGCATCCATCCAGCTCCTTGCCGATGGCAGCGAGCCAAACCAAGCCGCCGTGCGCACGGGTTACATGCAGCAGATTTTGGCAGGCTACTTGCAAGACTACATCCAGCAAGAGCGAAGCCACGTCCAAATGGCGCAAGCATCCACAAGTAGCTTCACCCCCTCCTTCCAAATCATCCCAGTCACAAAAATGCTCTACAATCCGCAGAGCCGAAGTGAGTACAACTTCGTGCCGGGTGTGATAGGCTTGATTCTGCTCCTTATTTGTGCCATGATGACGAGCATCGCCATCGTCAAGGAGAAGGAGATGGGAACGATGGAAATATTGCTTGTCTCTCCCTTGCCACCTATCGTCATCGTGGTGGCAAAGTTGGTGCCTTACTTCGTCATCTCCTGCATGAACCTCGCCATCATCCTCTTGCTCTCGGTCTTCCTGCTCAATATCCCGATAGCAGGCAGCGTGATGGGCTTCATCGCCATCTCCTTATTATACATATTGGTGTCGCTGCTCTTAGGATTGTTTATCTCCAACTGTGTGAGCAGTCAGTTGGCAGCCATGTTGCTGTCCTTGTTGCTCATCGTACCAACGGTCTATCTCTCAGGCCTTGCCTTCCCTATCGAGAGCATGCCAGAAGCTTTGCAACACACCTCAGCCATCATCCCTGCCCGATGGTACGTGGAAGTGGCGAGAAAGCTGATGATTCAGGGAGTGGAAATGAAATACGTGATGCACGAGACGGCAGTGCTCGCCCTCATGGCAGTGGTGCTCCTCGGCGTATCGTGGAAGCTATTCAAAGTAAGATTATAAATTATGGTTATTCGATTTTTATTAGAAAAGGAATTCAAGCAGATGATGCGCGACTTCATCCTTCCTATCGTTTTCATATTGCTCCCCATCGGTGTCATCAACATGGTGCCGAGGGCTGCTACCCAAGAGGTGAAAAACCTGAAGGTCAGCGTCATCGACAACGACCATTCCTCATGGTCCAGCCGGCTGGTGCAAAAGCTTTCCGCCTCGCAGTATTTCCATCTCAGCGATGTCTCCTCCACCTATCCCAAGGCATTGGAAAGCGTGGAGGCAGGCGATGCCGACTTCATCGTGGAGATAGAGCCACAATTCGAGCGAAACCTCGTAAAGGAGGGAGTGAGCCAAGTGATGATTTCTGCCAACGCCGTGAATGGTGTGAAGGCAGGATTAGGTTCGAGCTACCTCGCCCAAATCATCGCCGACTATTCCGCCCAACTGCGAGAGGAATCGGGCTTGGCGGCTTCCGCCGTGAGCATGGCTCATTATGATGTAGCGCCAAGATACCTCTACAACACCAACTTGGATTACAAGTTCTTCATGATACCAGGCTTGATGGCGATGCTCTTGATCTTGCTTGTAGGATTTCTCCCTGCCCTCAACATAGTGGGCGAGAAAGAGAAGGGAACCATCGAGCAAATCAACGTAACCCCTGTGGGCAAGTTTGATTTCATCCTCTCCAAGCTAATACCTTACTGGGCAGTGGGCTTGTTGGTATTGGGTTACTCCATGGTGCTCGCTCGCCTCATCTACGGACAAGAGCCTGTGGGCAACATCTGGGGCATCTTCCTCTTTGCCACCCTCTTCATCCTCGTGGTGTCGAGCATGGGTTTGATAGTATCCAACTATTCCGATACCACCCAGCAGGCAGCCCTCGTGATGTTCTTCTTCTTGGTCATCTTCATTCTCCTGAGCGGTTTAATCACCCCAGTATCGAGTATGCCAAAATGGGCGAAGGCGTTCACTCGCATCAATCCACTGCGCTATTTCATCGAGGCGATGCGCACACTCTATCTCAAGGGCAGCAGCCTCTACGAGCTTCGCCATCACTTCTACACTCTGTCGTTCTATGCCGCCGCAATGTGTATTTGGGCGATAAGGAGTTATCAGAAAAATCGTTAGGCTATCTTCCATAAACGATAAGGAAAAGGAATTATAGTAGCTCGACTTTGGAGGGCTACCTCATTCCAATCTGCCGATATGTAGAGATGTTTTCCCATAGAATTGGCGAATCAAACCACATAAAAATAGCAGGTGGCTAACCCATTATTATGGATATAGCCACCTGCCTTTATCGTCTATATTCTTTTGAAGAAGCCTTCGTATTCCTCATCCAAAATTTTCCAAACGCCAATTTTGCGACCTCCTTCTCTTACAATTAGGTTTTGGTCGGAAAGCAGTTTGAGGTATCGCTGTACTTGCCGTAAGGAAATTCCCATGTTTTCCGACATTTGGGCAGCACTGATTTGTGGCATCTGCGAAATCAACTTATAGATTTGTCGCTGTGCTTTTGCAAATTCTTTTGTGACATTTGCTTTTCCTTTTACGACATCATCCGTCTCTTTTACGACATCTTTTACGACATCATTTGCCTCTTTTATGACATGAGGGTTGTCTTTTACGACATCAACCCCATAATTGAGGTTCCATAGAGTAACATGAAATTCTGTCGCATTGGAACTGAATTCTGGTGCATGATAATTTTCCAAGTTCTCAAAACGCTTATACTCACCAATAATCTTCTTCATGCCACTGCCTCTACGCTCCATGAGTTTCAAGTGATGGAAAAAGTCTGCAAGTAAAGGGTTGCGACGTTTCGACGGCACTGTCAAAGGATTTAATTGTTGTATCAATCGCCCATCAAACATGCCGCCAGGAGAATACACTTCCATGCGGTCAACATACATGTCTATATGTATCTCACTACCAAGCTCCATGTAATCACGATGAATGATGGCGTTACATATCACTTCTGTTACGGCACGCTCTGGATAATCTGGCAATTCTTCTCGGTATTCAGCTTCTTTCCACCATCTTCTGTGAGAGTTGTTTCTCACAAAAGCGACAGCATCTTGCAATTGACTGATGACACTACCTTCCAATTCAGCATCATCCAATGCCTCACCTAATCCGCTTGTCATGTCAAGTCCATTCCAACGAGTGCAGAATATGCGAGAATGACGTATAGGGGAGTCGTCTGCCAATAATGCACCTGCATTGGTTAGTTTCCCGTCATTATCAACAATTCCCCATGAAACGAAATCACTATCATCAAACGACTGGTTCAATCGCTTAAAATGAACAGATTTGAGCTTGGAGAAAGACATATCCTCAA